>MDSZ01108597.1_pt1 | contig 15784 bp, 21 predicted proteins | sample 811201 | NCBI WGS metagenome assembly MDSZ01 (sample SAMN05326647, study PRJNA326480) | marine metagenome | isolation source: seawater | place: Indian Ocean: North | collected 2010
AGAAGCGAACACTAGCGATTCTACGGCTATCACTTACTCCGTTATCGCAGGAAGCCTACCTTCAGGAATGGAACTTACTTCAACAGGCTTACTGACGGGTATACCGGCGGAGGTCGCGAAAAGAACCAGATACACCTTCGTAGTACGTGCCACTGCCGGTACCCAGATAACAGATAGAAGTTTCTCCCTAGATGTAGAAGGGCAGGACGATCCAACTTTTACGACAGCATCCGGACAATTACAGATTGACGATTCAACAAGCACAGGCCTATATTGGGTGTTGGATGGATCGCAAATTGGATTTCAAGTGCAGGCAAGTGATGTTGACACACGCAGAGGACATCAACTGATCTATGAGGTGGTATCCGGTGAACTACCTCCTGGTATCAAAATGTCTAAAACTGGATTGCTTTCGGGCATTGTACGTTTGACAGATGCTGATTTTGAAGACAGTACAGCATCTTCCGGCTACTCCAAAGTATTGGCAAAAAGTTTTGAATTCACAGTAAGGGTAACAGATGGAACCAGCATATCTGATCAAGACAATTCAATTTTTGTTTATAGTGCAGATTATTTTAGGGTATCCAATTCGCAAATCACAGTTGATCAAACTGTAATTGGCAATAGTAAATTGACTGTTGACTATTCTTCGAATAGAAGACCAATTTTCCAAACAGCCAGTGACCTAGGAACCTTCAGGCACGATAATTTGACAGTTATAAAAATTGATGTGGAAGATCTTGATCCACTACAAGAACCGTTGACCTATTCTATTCAATCAGGCGCTTTGCCTTCGGGACTATCCATTAATGCATCCACTGGTGAGATATCTGGATCTCTAGCGAGACAGGATACCATAGAAACAACTTTCACTTTTACAATTAGGGTCAACAGAGAAGTTGCAACAGGTATAAACGTTTTCACTGATCAGACATTCACTATGAAAGTCATTGGTGAAATAGATCTAGGTATTGCATTTACAACGCCGGAAAGTGTTGGCACAGTTGTGGCAGACAGACCATGTTTACTAACAATAGAAGCAGTGGCAGAAGAGGCGAATAGAGTGCTTACATATTCGGTTACAAGTGGATCTTTGCCCACAGGCATAACACTTTCACCTCAGGGTAATTTGATAGGCACAGTGGACGCCAGTGACTTCACCGATTCAACTACCACTTTTAATTTTACAGTCACAGTAAGCGATCAATACCAAAGTTCTGCAACATCTAAAGAATTTAGATTAGATGTTGACATTCCATTTACAACTGTAGAATATGGTTCTATGACTGGCGACTCTACAAGTTTGATTGATCAAAATATTTTTTACAATATCGCACAAGACCAAAACATTAATTCAAATGAATACATCTACAGAGGTGAAGATCCAAATTTTGGAATAAAGGTCAAACCAGAAATTTTAATAATCACAGGAATAGAAGCACAGACACTTACAATATTCCAAAATCAAATGCAACAAAATCATTCTCCTAAAACTTTATTTTTTGGAGATGTCAAAACAGCAGTTGCCAAAGAAAATGGAGTGATAAAGTACGAAGTTGTATACATCGATATCGTTGATCCATTAGTCAACAACGATGGAAACGCTGTGTCAAGTTCGGTGTCAGTGTACAACGATTCAAGTGTGTTTCCAAATGCATTGGCAAATATGAGAACAAGGATGAAGGAACTAGGACATAAAGAATGGACGCATCTACCCTTATGGATGAAGACCACCCAGGAGGGGGATCTTGCACCGCTGGGTTGGGTGCCTGCATCTGTAATCTGCTATTGCAAACCGGGTACAAGTGCTCTTCTCAAGAAAAGAATTGACGACAAAGGATTGATTTTTAGAAATATTGATTTTGTGGTTGATAGATATCGAGTAAACAAAAGTGTTGTCACTCCTGCCAAGTTTACTGGAGATGGATCAACAACAACTTTTGAACTGGATGAGATTGTCCACGAAGAAGATATTTTGGTAAAAGAAGAAGGAGTTAGGGTGTTTGTTGGCGAAGGAGTAAGAGCGGACGGAAGCCTCGAAGCAGACAGCAATCTAAGATCTGCTGACCACGAATTTGGTATAGAACTTACACACGACACCTCTGCCTTAAAAACAACAATCAATTTTATAAAATCCGCTCCATCTGATGGATCAATTATTACAGTGGACAGGTTGAACGATAAATATTTGAAATTTAGAGACAAAGGATACTAATGGCAAGTAATATTAACACAGGCAATGTAGATGCTACCTATCCCAAAGCAGGACAGGACAATGATTCTCAAGGTTTTAGAGATAATTTTAATGCAATCAAAAATAATCTACAACACGCTAAAGACGAAATCGAAACGTTACAGACAGGAAAAGCAAGTACAACTTCTGCAAGTGATTTTTCAGATAACGAAATAAGCAGAGCAAAATTAAAAGATACTTCTTTAACAATTTTCGCCCACGGAACTACAGGTGGAACAATAACTTTGAATCACGAAAATGGACATTACCAAACACTTACAACAAATGCATCTATCACACTTGACTTTACAAATCCGCCACCTGCCGCGGCACTAGGAAAAATAATCCTTGATGTCTCTGTGGTTAGCACGGCACATACAATCACATTACCAACTTCTGTTATTGTTGCGGACAATGTTTCAGGAGGTGATGGTAGTTCGGACAATATTACAGTACCAACTTCGGGAAGATATCTGTATGAGTTTTTGACCACTGACGGTGGCCAAACATTCTTAATGCATCAGTTGGGCAAGATGTACACGTAGGAGGTACTAAATGTACTTTCATCCATTACAAGAAGAAATTGGAAATATGTCCGACGAGGACATTTCAAAAAGAATCAAAGAATTGTCACGTAAAGTAAACATAGCAAGGCGTGGACGCAATCCGGAACTACTACAAAATCTTCAACAGGCATTATCTACATACCAAGATGCAATAAGACAAAGAAGAATAGAGTCTTGGCACAAAAATAATAAAAAAATTAGAGGCGAGCCAGATCTAGGTGATTTAATTAATATGGAGTAGTAAGTAATTGTGATGCCAAATACTTTTACTTGGAATACAAAATTTAAATCTATCATCATTGTAGATGGCGAACTCTTTCAAAATGAATATTTTGGAAAATTATACATTACTCCGTATACAGCCAATCTTAAGGAACAAACTACATACTTTGAAAGACTGAAACATTTATTTGAACAAGTGTTGTCAAACACAATTACCACGTGGCGTGACGAGAAATTGTATCAAGTGTTAAAGAAAAAATCCAATAACAGATTTATTGAATTGCCTAAACCTCCATACGATCAAATCATGGCCGCGGTATGTTTTTGCAAGGCAAATTCTATATTAGACGGAAAAATATTAGTCACAAAACTTGAATTGAGTAGTTGGCAAGGAGATGGTATTACCTATTCGGTTGACAAAGACAGCAAAGAACTGCTATTATTAGATACACCACACTGGTTTTCAAAAAAGTATCAAAATTTTGATCCCTGGTGGTTAAGGGCAGACACGGCAACATATGATGAAGAACTTGACAAAGGCATATACACAGGACACTTTAGTTGGCAGAACCAAAAAATTCCAGTTGACAAGAAACACGAAGACCATGCTAAAATATTTGAGTTCAATCCAAAGGTTTTAGATGGTGGCAAAAATAAAAACAAATGATCACGGAGATTGTATCTTTAGCGAACAAGATGCAATAGATTTACTTTATACAAATCCGGATTTTGATATATCCAAATTATTTTTTGAGGACATAGATCAATTTAACAGTTCATTACAGGACCTCGGACTGGACTTTGGAAAACTTAAAACTGCACCTAAAAGATCAAACATCAATGACTTTGACAAGCAAAATTTTGAAGATTGGCACATGCCAGAAAAATATTATAAAATAAATGTTTTGCAATGGTTACTAGACAAGTGCCAAAATGATGAAGAAAAAATGCGAGTGCAAAGTGAATATGATCTGTTTGAAAAGAAAAAATTTGTCAAAGTGTTGCAATTTTTAATTTACTTTGTGGACACATTGAGGGCAAACAATATTGTTTGGGGTGTAGGCAGAGGTTCGAGTGTTTCAAGTTTTTGTTTATTTTTGATAGGAGTACACAAAATTAATCCTATGCTGTATGGATTGGACTACAAAGAATTCTTAAGATGAAAATATCCATTGAAAGTAAAAATAAAATAGACAAAATTTTTCTGATTAACTTAGAAGGACAAAAGATTTTTTTTGATCTCGATACCTATTTTAGTATACCAGAAGGTTGGTATGAATTGAATTTGCCTTACACAGGCACACAAAATGATATAAAAGATATAAAGATAAACGATGAGACAATAAAATGGACCATATACACTGCCTATTACATTGATGGACATGGATCAATACATCAACCTGCAACTTCGATCTGGGACGAAGGAGGTATACTTAAAATATGGATACACACAAACTTAGGCATCTATTTCGAGAGAATTTTCAATGATATAACAAGTGGTGACTACGGAACCGACCTAAGAGAAAAATATGTATTCACTGTCGACAGACCAATCAAACTAAAATACAACTGGCCCGAAAGTGTCACAAGATTCTTTACTAGCGGAGATGGTCCCCACTGGTGGAAATTAGGTACTGACTTTACGCCATATAGGCAACTAGACATAGACCTACCACCAATAGATAAAGTAATGCAAGAGTGTGAAAAAATATGTGTACACGAATGGCACGATCATAAAAATGTTCTACATCTGAAGTCCTGCTCACCTAACAACAATGAATTACCATTCTATGATTTGAGCAAGGATGATGTTCCTCACTTAAAAAAACTAGTATCTGATATAGGTTACAAAAATATCATCGACCTATCAATAACGTATATGAAGCCAAAGACCCATTTAGATTTGCACAGAGGCGATAGCAATTACAAAAGAAAAGCATACCCATACATAAGAGGTTGCAAAAAATTTTACTGGGCACTTACCGAGTACAAAGACTGGTATTTTAAATTAGGCAAAAGTGGGATCATTCCTTTGGACAAGCCTTGCCTTATAAACACCACGGAACACGTACACTCAGTGGTCAATGAAAGACTTGGTAATGACAGATTGATTTTTTCAATCTATGGTGAATTGCCTGATGATAAGTAATCTATATAATAGGAGCATATTATGGTAGCAAGAGCACCGAGAAAAAGAATGTACAGAACCATGCAAGGCCGTATGGTTGATATTGAAAAACTGAGAGCACAAAATGAAAGTGTGAGAGCAGTTGGTAATATGAATGTCAATGCGAGAGGTGATGTGTTGGGAGCCGGCAATCAAGTTATATCACCTAAAGCAGAAGTCATACAAAAATATTATGAACAACCAAGAGGAAAAGTTGACGACACTCCATCTAGGGCCAGACCAACACCTGCAAGAAGAGTTGCTCCTGAACCAAAAAAACCTGTGCAAAAAATGACTCCTGTACAAGAAAAACCAGTTCAGCAAAAAGTAGTTACACCGAAAGTTGAATCTAAACCAGTGGACACATTCAAACCAAAAACAAGTTCAACTGCTAAAAAAGGTATTGATGCGGCACTTGACGGTTTGGAATAGTGTATCAGAAAAATTTAAGTGAAACATTTGATAAAAGCGGACATGATGCAAAAGGTCATCCGTGGAACTTCGAGTATAAAATAGATCCAAACACAAATAAAAAAATATTTTATGCAGTCGGTGATAGTTGGTTGTTCAACAATTATTTCGCTAGAACTGTTTTGAACAAATATAATGATTATCTTTTTATAAACAGATCGGTACCTGGAATAAGCAATAGTTTAATGTTAGATAACATAAAGAAAGACCTTCCTTTGTTATCAAATACAGACGCTGAAGTTGTCATACTTGTTTGTTTCAGCGAAGTTGGTCGTTCAATAAAGGATTTCTCTTTTTCTGATCCAAAATTATTTTCTAGCACACAGGATTTCTTTGGGGATATATTACACAAGCAGTTTGACCAAACACACCATATGCTTAAAAAACATAAACATTTTTTGACGACGGCCTTTGTGTCAAACAATTACAACGAAAATAGTTCAATAATTGACCATTGTAGGCCAACAGTTGAAAAACCAAACGATGTGTTCACCGTTTACAGTAATGGTATATTTGAATACTTGAAAGAAAGAAAATCCATATTCAAATTCAATTTCATAGAGGATATTGAAAAATCACTGAAGTTAAAAAACTATTTACAGACGTGCTTAGACACTGATATATCTTTACATCCAAATACATATACTCCTTATGAACATTTTCTAGAGGATGTTTTTAAAAAACTACACAAGCATGACAAATAAAATAGCAATTTTTGGATTTAAGGATAGTTCTGCTGGACAGTTGTTCAATTTTTTGCCACAGGATATAAAACAGAAAGTTGACTGCTTTATTAGTGTTGGTGAAAAAATTGATATCGATATAAAGGAAGAACACAATAAAAGACCAAACACGAAAACTAGTTTTATAGAAAATGACCGGATCAACGGCTTACCTGTGTTTTTTACAAAAGATATCACTAAAATTTTAAGTGATCGAAACATTGATGCAGTGTATATCATAGAAGATACAGGAAAATTGAGAGAACAAGTCTACAACATAGTCTCGGCATTGAAAATAAAAATTTTAAATTTTATTCACGAATCAGTTTTACTGGCAGGCAAAAATACAATAGGCGAAGGAGCAATAATCTTTCCAAAAAATTATATCGCATACAAATCAGATATTGGCAAATGCTGTTACCTTGAGCCAAACAACAATATAGAACATCACAATGTAGTAGAAGATTACTGTAACATATTAGGAAATGTTGCAACTGGTGGCTTTACCAAAATATCAAAACATACACAAATAAACATGCACGTTGATATCATTGATAAAATCACAATTGGAAAAGAATCCATCATAGGCACAGGGTCTCTTGTTCTGGGATCGATAGGAGACAACCAATTATGGTACGGGAGACCGGCAAAGTACATTAGAAATTGTTGACTAAGATAAAGAGAATATATATAATAACGGTATGGGAACATTAGAAGATTTAAAGAGCAAAGGTTTCGGATCACATGGTGGTAAACAAACAACCATAAATTATGATATAACGCCTTTGAAAAAAAGAGTATTGGTGTCGCACATGCAGTTTGGTGAAACCAAAACTGCGGGTGGTATTATAATGCCCGACGATGACGGCACTCAGTCTGGTATACATCCTAGATGGGCAAAAGTCTATGCTGTTGGAAAAGATCAAGATGATGTCAAAGTAGGAGAATGGGTAATGGTTGCACATGGTAGATGGTCCAGAGCACTTAAAGTCAAAAAAGAAGGCACCGAAATAGAAGTCCGTATGATAGACGAGACTGACATATTGTTGACATCAGAAGAAGAACCTGCTCATAACAGAAAACAGGCCGGATACATTAACACTGGTGGTATGGAACAAATGCAATCTCTACCAGGAAATGACTAAGAACGTATTACTTGTTGGATGCAGTAACCTTATCAACAAGCAAGGCATATGGAACGAAGTTGTTTTTGATGGCCAAGCAAACATAACTAACCTATCATTCGACGGGGTAGGCAATTATTTTATTTCAGGAAATTTAATAGACTATCTCGAAGATAACAAAACTGATTACGTGTTCTTGCAGTTCTCTGGATTATCTCGATATGACCTGCCTGTTCACGAGGAATATAGCCATTTTGAGGATTACTATCTACCAAAGACTTACAAACGCAAATGGTTATGCTCAGGAGGAAACACAGGACAATGGTTAGGCAAAAACAAAATAACGGAATTTTTCATGCCTTTGTATTTTAACTCCACTAATATCGATCATTTGATAAGCCAAAGTTTTTGTGCGGTATTTGGTGCTTTATCATATCTCGATCAAAATAAAATAAATTACAATTGGACTTTTTATTATGACATCTTAAATCCTGCTACTAATTTTGTCGAAGAGCATGATGGAAAGGCAAAGGAGTTTCCAAAATTTTTAAATATGAAAAATTGGATTGATAACGATCCTCATACCTATTGCGCCGGCAAAAATGGTTTGCTTGAAGACAAGATGCACTTTCACGATCAGTATTATAAAGAATGGCTGACAAAAAATAAAAATAAATTAAGTTATGAAGCAGATTAAGGTAGAAATAAAAAAATTAGTCACAATGGCGGACATAGGATTAGGAGTCGAAAGGCCATTGAACAAAGAGAAAAAAAATTGGATAAAAGGATTAACAAAACTTAAAAAACAAAAACCGATTCTTGTGGCTCCCATTAAAGACAGTGGTTACTATATATTGCTTGATGGATGGCACAGGGTACAGGCACTTAAAAAACAAAAGCAAAAAAATGCAGTTGCAATAAAAGTACCGGTATCACAGGGCCTCCAATTAGCAAAAGCAAACAAAATTCTACGTGACGTTGATAGGGATTCAAAATTCAAACTTAAGGTTTCCGGACTAATAAACGATTGGGCCAGTGATCAGGTAGAAGATTAGGAAATGACTATCTTAAATAATAGTCATGCAAGTGAAACATTTACACATAGAGGCATCTAGTTTTTGTAATGCAAAATGTCCCGGCTGTCCTAGAAATGCTTACGGATATTCAATAAAAGGTCTTTACAAAGAACAAAATTTAGACTTTGATAAGTTTATTGATTTACTAAAGGAATATCAAAAATTAGAGGTTATAAATTTTTGTGGTAACCACGGCGATCCCATGATGCATCCTTTGATTAGTAAAATGGTTGAAGAAAGCGGAGTATTTTGTTCCGTGGCTACAAACGGATCTATAGGAAGAATTAAAACATATGAACATCTTGCAAAATTAAATTGCATAGTAACATTTGGCATAGACGGATTAGAAGATACGAACCATTTGTACAGGCAAGGGGTAAAATGGAATAATCTAATGGAGAGAATCGAATCCTTTATTTCCGCTGGCGGACACGCTGAATGGCAATTTATTCCTTTCGCACACAATATTCATCAAATAGATCAAGCAAAACAATTAAGTGTAGATCTAGGATTCAAAGATTTTTTAATTTGCGAAACAAATAGAAATTATTTTCCAGTGATAGATGACGACAAAAATATCTCACACTGGATACTTCCTGCGGACGGGTCACGGCAACCAAACAAAAATTTTGATGTAGAAAATTTTTTAGCATCTAGAATAAATCCAGTCAATCTACAACCTCCACGTTACAAAGTAAAAAGCATCAATTGTGAACATCTTTACGGGTCAATTTATGTTAATTCAGAAGGTGAAAAGTTTCCATGTTGTTACCAAGGCTTTGGACATAACGGAAGAGAAAAAGTTAAATTAGAAGATTTTCATTTAGCAAAGGCAACTTGGGAAAGTGATAATTGTAATAAAGTATGTGCTGAAAGTTGTGGTATACTTGACAACTAATGCAAATGTGTTATAATTGTGTATGCGAATAGGTTTTTGTTGCAAATGGCTTAACGATCACTCTGAGTTTGGCGGAATGAAAGTTAACGCCAAGGATAGAGATCTCAATGGAAGATCGACAACCATGCGTTGGCTACGTGAACATCCAGAAGATGCGGTACAAAGGCAGTGGGATATTATGAACCACAATGCCACCGCGGCTAGGAAACTGGTGCAACGTGTTGGATCTCTGCCGCCTGAACGTAGAATGGTACGCCTTGGAAGTGAGATGTTACAAGGTTATACTGAGGCAAATTGGATTGACTGGTGGCAACAGCCACACATACAGGATCACTGTGAAAGAATATTTGCACCAGTAGGAGAAATGGCACGTAGGTTTGATGTCAAGGTCAGTTTCCATCCTGGACAATTTTGTGTTCTTAGCAGTGAGAGTGAAGACATCAGAAAAAGAAGTGTGGAGGAATTTGAATATCATGTAGACATGGCAAGGTGGATGGGTTTTGGAAAATCCTTTCAAGATGGTTGCAAAATTAATGTACACATCTCCGGTAGGCGTGGACCACAGGGCATTATAGATGCTTTGCCAAAACTTTCTCCTGAGGCCCGTAATTTGATAACAATTGAGAATGATGAAATGGGTTGGGGACTTGATGCAAGTTTAGAACTTGAAAAGCATCTTGCATTGGTAATGGACATACATCATCACTGGATTAGAGATGAAGAATACATAGACGCCAATGATGACAGAGTCAAAAGAGTGATTGACAGTTGGCGTGGTCAGAGACCCACAATGCATTATTCCTATTCTCGAGATGAACACTTGGCAGTTGCAGACCTAGGTGATAAGACCCATACAGAAATGCACGATATCAAGATGTTGCTTGAGCGTGGTTGCAAAAAACAAAAATTGAGAGCACATTCTGATCTGTTACCAAACAGACCAGTTAATGATTGGGCATTGAGTTTTGGTGAACATTTCGACATACAGACAGAAGCCAAAGGTAAAAACATTGCCGCCGAACAATTATATAGACAATACATAGAAAATACTGTAATATAGCAGTATGCCAAAAGATAATGATATCAAAAAATTGCAGGATAAGATTGAAAAACTGCAAAAGACAGTAGATGAATTAAACACAAAATTATCAAAGCATATTAAATTTATTGACAGCACCTATGAAGGTTTGAAAAATCCAATCGAAGCCGCACGGAAATGGTTACGAAAATAAAGCAATTTTTAAGATGGTTTAAACTAATACCATTACTACATGCTCCTGGATATTTTCTTGCATTGGTCGGTGTGTTTCTGTTAATATTAACATTTGTATTATGAAAGAACTTTGGGTAGAAAAATATAGGCCTAAGACATTGAAAGAGTATGTTGTGCGAGACGAAGCACAACGTAGGCAAATAGAGGCCTGGATAAAAGACAAGAGTATTCCGCACTTGTTATTAAGCGGTGCTCCTGGTGTTGGCAAAACTACGTTGGCCAAAATGCTGTTTCACGAACTGGATGTAAGTGGATATGACATATTAGAAATAAACGCTTCAAGAGAAAATTCTGTGGACACAGTCAGAGATAAAATAAACAACTTTGTGCAAATTATGCCTTTTGGTGCTTACAAGTATGTGTTACTAGACGAGGCAGACTATATGAGTCCAAACGGTCAAGCGGCTTTACGTGGTGTGATGGAAGCATATCATACATCGGCAAGGTTCATATTAACTTGCAATTATCCAAACAGAGTGATTCCTGCACTCCATTCAAGATGCCAAGGCTTTCATATGGAAACTATTGATAAGACAGAATTCACTGCTAGAGTGGCAGAGATACTAATTGCCGAGAAAATGGAACAAGACATTGACACACTAGACACATATGTCAAAGCCACTTATCCAGATCTAAGAAAATGTATCAATATGGTACAGCAAAATTGTAGAGACGGCCGACTGATGCCTCCTGCAAGTGGAGATTCAGGTCAACAAGATTACAGATTAGAGATGGTAGAATTGTTCAAAGCAGGAAAAATAAATGAGGCAAGAAAACTTGTTTGTTCACAGGCAAGGCCAGAAGAGTGCGAAGAAATATATAGATGGTTGTATGACAACTTGGAAATAATATCCAAAGACGAAGACAATCAAGACAAGGCTGTTTTGATCATCAAGCAAGGATTGGTGGATCATTCATTTGTTGCAGATCCTGAAATAAATTTAGCCAGTGTTATGATTAAACTTGCGAGGTTGTCTAATGGGTAAGAAACACGCAAAGAAAAGATATTTTTGTGTAAAATACGTGTTCAAAGCAGATAAAAAATTTGACGAATTTGTTGAACTATCAAAGAAGAAAATTGGACCAGGAAAGATGGCAGAATATACAGTGGTACTCGATTTGATAAACAAAGAAGTTTTGAAAAATGACTTGCCGGGTATTCCTTTGGCCGAAAGGGATCATATCCCTTTTGAAAGGATACTTAATCACTATAAGCAATGGTACGCCGAAGCGATTGAATCTTTTGCTAATAGTTAATCAAACAACATCCGCATAGCGTCTACGTAATATGGCTGTGTGCCGTATTTTCCAAAGTCTTGCCAAAACTCTGCGTCTCCTCCTGTCTTTTTGTTTTCTTATTTTTAGCCAATGTTGATTCAACATATACAACCTTACCCGCTTGTCGTACACTCTTTTTTTTCGCATTTGTTTCCAAAGTTTCCTTTGAAATAAAGGCCGCATTTGTAGGCTTTTGAATAATAGCATATGATACCTCGTTGATTTTGTTTGATTGTTTTTTGATTCGTTTTGGATTACGATTCATGTACAAATAATTATGGTAATTTTCAAACTTTAACTATGCATATTTTACAAATCAGATTTTATGGATAAATAGACGTTACTATGCACGATGTATTAGATATTATCCGTAATGTTCAAGGTTTATATGCTGTAGGGCCAACCCTAGGCATTTTAAAGGATTTTGAACGTGTTTTAGACGAACTAGATGTGTATGTGTTTGACAACTGGTCAGAAGGTGAACTACTAGAAGGCCCTATTGACGAAAGACATTTTGTAAGTTGCTCTTTTATGTGGCCTGAAAATAAAATGCCGGATCCATCCGGAGGTAAACGACTGCTTGACAGAGGTTGTAAAGTTTCGTATAAAAAAGATGAATTATTGAAGCCAAGACAAATCAAATCACCTGCAGACTACAGACCAGGCACTACAAAAGGAAAAATTGACGCACATCCTATTTGGATAGTGGAAATACGAATGCCAAAAGAATTAATTGGAAATTTTAAATACGGTAAAGATAATATCGAAAGTCAAGATGAAAGTGACTTGCAGGCCGGAGACCTAAATAGTATAGATGCAAATTAGTGAAGGATTAAAAGCCGGAGATCTCAAAGGTGTCATATCAAGACGCTTTTCAGTCGATCAGTACAAGTCTAAAATGGGAGATGATAGGAATATCATGGTCCTTGCTTTCGTGGCAGACAGTCTCGCTCCGGCAAAAGATCTAGAAAGATTTGCAGAAACAGGATACAAATCAGTTCTTGACGCCGATGCTACCCCAGGCACAATGGCCGATGGCAAACATAGAGTTTTTATCGAGTTCGAAAGAAAAGAGGGCGTTGACCGACAAATCAAGTCTTTCCTAGATGATCTACAAAAACTTACAGGTGACGAAAACGGATTCGAGTTCACATATCATAAACGAACAGTTCCATTTGAGGCAAGTGCAAAAAATTTAGCAGATGTGCTACCTTTGACACCCATCGCATACACACAAAAAATAAATGGTCTGAAGTTAGGCGAAGTTAAAGATTTTTTTGATAAATTCAATATGATGGAATTCAGTCTTGATAACAATATTATCGGAATCAAAAAACAAGGAAGTGAACAATTGAAATTTGAACTTCATGCATTTGGTGACACAAACATGATACTAAAAGAGACTAAAGCATTCAAAATAGATGAGTCAGCAATGAGTGAATGTATGTGGTTAACAAAATATTTTGGCCCCTACAACATAACAAAAACTTTTGAAGATAAATTTGTGTTTTCAAAAAATGGCGAATCAGCACTGATAAGTAAATATCAATGGTAAGATTATCACAAAACTTCACACTGCAAGAATTTACTAAAAGTCAAACGGCTACTAGAAAAGGAATAGATAACACTCCTGGAGAAATACATCTTGAGGCCGCAAAACATTTATTTGAAAATGTTGTGCAAAAAGTCAGGGATAATTTTGGCCCAACGGTAATCAACTCTGGATACAGAGGACCTGATTTGAATTATGCTATAGGAGGTTCAAACACATCACAACACTGTAAAGGTGAAGCAGTGGATATCGAATGTCCTGGCACTCCAAACTATGATGTGGCAAAGTGGATTGAAGACAATTTAGACTTCGATCAATTGATACTAGAATTTTATACTCCAGGCATACCAGATTCAGGTTGGGTACACGTATCTTACAAAGTCGAAGTAAACAGAAAGTCTGTGCTTACAGCGATGAAGGAAGATGGTAAAACTGTTTACAAACCTGGACTTATCAGTTAATCTCTATATCTTTTAAATCTGGATAGTATTTTACAACATCGTAACTCATAAATGCATCATCGTTCTTAGATCCATTTTTTGACAATTCATCCATCAATAAAATACCACGTCCACAATCTTCTGGCGTGAGATTATAGTGGAATCCCATAGTGAACTTTCCTTGGTCTTGCCATGGGGCGACAGTAAGGTCACGGCCATCATAACGCATTTTTTGGAAATAATCGTGTGCGTCTTTGTTGTCAGTTAAAATGGCTCCACCTCTTTGTATTTTTAATACTTTTTTGTTTCCAAAACTAAGACAGCAATGATGTCCTGGAACATAGCAATTCTTTGTAAATCTAGGAGCCATATCTATGATGTTCAAAGGATCAATTTTGTAATAGCCTGTCCAAACTTCATCTGTGTATTCGAATGGTATACCTAACTTATGAAAAGTCATTGGAATGCTTATGTAATTGTATTTTGGTATTCGACAAACTACTTTTGGATCAATATAACGTAGGCAAATCTCAACAGCGTGAGTGCAACAATCTGTCACTGTAACATATGGCGCTCCTGTATACTTAGAAATTTTCTCTTCAAAAATCTTAATTAATTCGAAAGGATTGTTCCAACTGTAACCTTGTGATTTTAACAAATTGAATTCCGGACGTTCTAGCATTTTATTCCCAGACGTGGGTGCCTTTTTTATGCACGGCAAAGTCAATATAGAAATTTATCCTTTCTAAATCTGCTTTGCTTTTCAATGAACATAATTCATTTGCAAAATGAAGTTCAACATTTTTATCTAGGGCCAGTTGCAATATTTCATTACGCCTTTGTAAATCGTCTGTTAAACAATAAATGCTACACAACACTATACCGTCGAGACCACTGTTTTTGATGTGATGTTCTAAAGCAGGTTGCCAATCACAATGTTCGTTTTCAAATTCATATGAAGTGTATTCGATTTTATTTTTAACACAATAAGGTTCCATTATTGCTCTTTGCATAGGCAAAGGAATTGGTTTTGAAAAGTTACTGTTCCAACCAGCGTAGGTTATGAATTTTTTACCTGTGTAGTCTGCCTCGGATGCAGTTTCATAATCTCCTAGTGCCCGCATAAAACCGCCTGGATATCTTCTACCAAATTCTTCTCCCTCGAGAAGTATTCTCATATCCAAACTGACTCTAGTGTATCCTTCTTTGTTATTAACATTTCCGTGAAGTAATTCTTGGAAAAACAAATGACTTTGCCCAGGCTCTAAATTAACAGGTTTCGCATATTTGATACATTCGGATTCTAATTTGTTTACTGACCACTTTTCAAGAACACATTTTTTTGTTATTTCTCTACTTTTATCCAGATCTAGAATCCACATTGTATTTGTATCTTTTGCTTTGGTAAAAGGCGTCCACACTGTTCTACACCCACGGCCGTTTCCAACAAATATGCCTTGGTGAAAAAATAACCTACGTGCTTCTGATTCTTGATTTGGAATAACCACACGTAAGGTTCCTTGCCTTTGGACTAGAAAATTCTTGCCATCAACTTTATCGGATATGTTTTCTAACAAAAATTTATCAAACATCTGCATGAATTCTTTTCTTGAACAAGCATTTTGTACGTGCTGTTGTGCCTTTCTGATTTCATACGCACTAAGGACTTCATGTAATTTTTCTAATTCGTGTACTTGAGGAAATATTTCATTTATCACCTGTAATGCCCATTTAGGAAAGTTATAGGTGTCTATATCATAAT
>MDSZ01156265.1_pt1 | contig 15784 bp, 15 predicted proteins | sample 811201 | NCBI WGS metagenome assembly MDSZ01 (sample SAMN05326647, study PRJNA326480) | marine metagenome | isolation source: seawater | place: Indian Ocean: North | collected 2010
AAAAATATAATAATTATTCCTGCTAGAGGAAATTCAAAAGGAATTAAAAAAAAAAATTTAATCAATTTTTGCTCAAAACCTCTCCTCGCCTGGACAATTTTACAGGCAAAAAAATCAAAGTTCTCAGATGAAATTTATGTATCAACAGAGTCAAATCAAATATCGAATTTATGTAAAAACATGAAAGTAAATGTTATAAAAAGACCGATGCATTTGTGTAAAGATAATTCACAATCTGAGTCAGCAATCAAACATGTTTTAGAAAAAATTAATTTTACAGTTGATAATATTATTTTTTTACAAGCAACAAGCCCTCTTAGAAAACCAAAAGATATAGATAATGCTTTCAAAGAATTTTTGAAAAAAAAGGCAGATTCTTTATTTTCAGCTCACAAAGCAGAAGATTTCTTTGATGTTTGGAAAAAAAAAGGAAAAAACTTTAAACCCCTTACAATTAATTTTAAAAAGAGAAAACCAAGGCAAGTTTTTTCTGATAAACATTTTATGCAAAATGGTTCCATTTATATTTTTAAAAGAAAATTATTAGATAAACTCAATAATAGACTTGGTGGTAAGATCATGATATATGAGATGGACGAATGGCAATCTTTCCAATTAGATTCTGTAAAGCAAAAAAAAATCATGGAAACCTTATTTTCGAATTTTTTATTAAAATTTTATGTTTGATATAAAGCAGTATTTTAAAACTAGTTCTCAAACTATAGAAAATTTGCATGAACATTCAGAAAAAATTAAAGAAATTTGCGAACATATAAGCAAAGTTAGCGTAGAGGGAAAAAAAGTTTTAGTTGCAGGAAACGGCGGCTCATGTTCTGATGCAGAGCATTTTGTAGGCGAATTACAATGTACTTATAAAAAAAGAGATAGAAAAGCAATTTCAGCATTATCATTAGCTAGTTTGCCTGCTGCTCTAACAGCATGGTGTAATGATTTTGGATTTAATTCTTATTTTAAAAGACAGGTTGAAGCCCACGGAAAAGAGGGAGATATTTTGTTTCTTATATCAACTGGAGGGGGTGATGAAAAATCAGGCGCATCAATGTCTTTAGTTGAGGCAGCTAGGGAAGCCAGGAAGAGAAAACTAAAAATTTTTTCTTTAATTGGAAAAACAGGAGGAATTTTAAAAGATATTTCTGATATTAATATAACAGTAAAAAGTAAAACAACATCATTTATACAAGAAGCCCACATTTCAATTTTACATTGTATTTGTGAAAATTTAGAGTCAAAATTTTAAATTATTCGTGATCCGTTTAAAAAAATTAAAAAATAGCAAAATTAACTATTCCTATGTAGTTGGAAGACTTTCTTCTGAAGTAGGTTCTAAATTCCAACATTTCCCGATAGAATACTGGCAAAAAGATTTGAATAATGCTCGGAAGTTTAATTTTGATAGCACAGAGTGGATAATTTCAGATTTTTCTAACCCTATATTTAATAATGATTTTAGGAAAATTATAAAGAAAGAACTTAAAAAAAATAAGCTAAAAATAAATTCTATCTCACTTGATTTGATAATGGACAATCCCTTACATAGATTAGAAAAAAAAGATGTAGATTGGTTAATAAATCAACTAAAACAGATTACAAAGTTTTTTTCTGTAAAAAGAGTTACAATTCCTATAGAAGAAAGATCAAGATTTAATAATTATATCGAAAAAAATGATTCCTTAAAGAATTTGAAAAAGTTTTACGATAAATTAGCAAACAAAACTAAACTATCTATAGAATCTGATTTATCTCCAGAAAGCTTAAATTTTTTGTTTAAAAAAAAAGCGTTTAAAAAATTAGGCTTATTACTTGATCTAGGCAATACAAGATCTCATGGATTTAAAATAGAGGAGTTCGTAAATCTATTTCCGAATAAGATATACGGAATACATATAAAATACAGGCCATTATTCTATAGTAAAACATCAAAATTAAAAAATAATTACCATGAATTAAAAATTGTAATTCAAAATCTAAAAAAACTTAAAAATTGCCAAGACTTCACTTTTCAAACTTATAAAAGTAATGATAATTATTTGAGGGATATGTCTCACTCCGTGAAAAATTTTAATAACCATGTACAAAAATAAATACTGTTTAATTACTGGTGGAGCCGGATTGCTTGGACCGGAACATGCGTCGTCTCTGGCAGAAGTAGGATTTAACGTTATACTTATAGATATAAAAAAAAAAGAGCTAAGTAATAAAGTAAAAATTCTTAAAAAGAAATTTCCCAATAATAAATTTTTGTATTTTGTTTGTGATATATCAAAGGAAAATAATATTAAAACTATGATTAAAAAATTAAAAAAAGAAAACATTTTTGTTAGTGTTCTGATTAATAATGCGGATATGAATCCGAAAATGAATAATAAAAAATCAAAAAGTGGATTAATTGAAAATTACAATTCAAATATTCTTAAAAAGGAAATTGAGGTAGGTATCATAGGAACTTTTAATTGTTGTAAATTATTTGGAACAATTATGTCTCAAAAAGGTGGAGGCGTTATAATAAATATTTCATCGGACTTAGGAGTCAATGCACCTGATCAAAGAGTCTACCACATTAAAGAAAATATTAAAAAAGTAAAAAACTTTAAACCAATAGGATATTCTATTTCAAAACATGCAATGTCTGGGATAACAAAATACCTCGCAACATATTGGGCACATAAGAACATAAGATGTAACTCATTAGTCCCAGGGGCCGTATTAAATACTCAATCTAATTCTTTAGTAAAAAATATTAAAAAAAGAATTCCTATGAATAGATTAGCCAGTAAAGATGAATATAAAAAAGCTATTAAATTTTTAGCTACAGATGACAGTAAATACATGACCGGTCAAAATTTGATAATAGATGGAGGCAGAACTGTATGGTAATATCAAGATTAAAATCTAAGCCTTATATCATTGCTGAAATAGGCATAAATCACAATGGAATACTTAGTTTAGCAAAAAAATTGATTGTTGAGTCTAAGAAAGCTGGTGCGGATGCAGTGAAATTTCAAAAAAGGGACGTTTCAGATTTAGTAAATTTTAACACATCACCGGGTAAATCTAATGGTTATCTAAGTAAAAATGAAAAAGATATTAAAAAACAAACTACAAAATTTGGGACGTGGGTTTACCCCGATACAAGATTGGAACTGACCCTTTCTGATTATAAAGAAATAAAAAAATTAACAAGAAAATTAAAATTAGATTTGATCATCACACCATGGGATGAAAAAAGTGTTCAATTTGTTAAAAGAATTGGTGTAAAATTTTTTAAAATAGCAAGTATCGATGCAAATAATTTTCATTTTTGCGATTACGTAGCAAAACAGAAACTACCTACAATTATAAGTACGGGAATGTGCACTTATGATGAAATTCTTAAAACACAAAAAATTTTTAAAAAGCATAAAACACCTCATATTTTCTTGCACTGTACATCAGCTTATCCAAGCGATGAAAAGGATAAAAATTTAAATTGTATACCAAAATTAAGATCATTATTAAAATCTGATGTTGGATTTTCTGGCCATGGAACTGGTATAACTGGTGCTGTAGGGGCAACTGCTTTAGGTGCGAAAATAATAGAAAAACACGTAACTCTAAATAAAAAAATGTTGGGCCCCGACCATGCAGCTTCTTTAGAATTTTCCACATTTAAAGAAATGGTAGATCTTTGTAAAAAAGTTTTTATAAGTCTTGGAAGTTCAAACAAAAAATTTCTGGCATCTGAAAAAGTTTTACATAATGTTCTGATTAGAAAATTTGTAGCCCGAAATGATATAATTAAAAATAAGAAACTTAATTTTAATAATATCAAAACAGCCTTAATTTATAAAAAATCAGGTATACTTCCTAAAGATTATTATAAAATTTTGGGAAAAAGAGTAAAAAAATTTTTAAAAAAGGGTCAAATAATTAATTTAAAAGACCTCAAATAATAATGATCATTTCTAAAACACCTTACAGAATTCCACTTTCAGGAGGAGGGACTGATCTTGACTTTTATTACAAAAAAAAAGGGTGCGAGTTATACTCTATAGCAATAAACCAATATGTTTATGTTTGCTTACATAGTAGACAAATTGATTCTAATTTTTTAATACAAACTACAGATACACAATTCGTCAAAAATTTAGATAAAATAAAACACCAACTAATTAGAGAAACACTTAAATTCTTCAATCTTAAAGAAAAGCTACACGTTGCGACTTACACAACTGTACCTACAAATACAGGTCTTGGTTCATCTAGCGCTATGGTTATAGGGCTTATAAATTGTATTTGTAAATTTAAAAATTTAAAATTGAGCAATTTACAAATTATAAAAAAAGCATTTATGATAGAGAGAAAAATTTGCAATCAATATGGTGGATGGCAAGACCAGGTTATTAGTCAAAAGGGAGGACTAGTAAAACTAAATATTTCTAAAAGTGAGAGAATGAAAATTTTGAAACTTAAAATAAATACAAATATTGAAAGAAAAATTAAAAACAATTTTTTATTAGTTTACACTAAAGTAAAAAGATACTCATCAGAAGTATCATTGTCACAAAAAAAAAGAAGATCTCAAATTATTGGTCACTACGATGAGATAAAAACTTTAAATGAAAAAATAATAAATGCACTTAAAAATAAGAAAGTTATAGAATTAGCTAGGTTATTTAACAAACACTGGTCGATTAAAAAAAAATTATCTGATAAAATTTCTGACAAAAAAATTAATAAATTTTATTATAATCTCTTGAAAAAAATAAATTTTTCAGGAGGGAAATTGATCGGTGCAGGCGGAGGGGGCTTTTTTCTGATGATAACTAATAACAAATCAAAAACAATTAAACTTTTGCAAAAAAATAATATTGGGTATATTAATTTTAATATTGATAAAAAAGGGTCTAGAATTATCGAAAACCTCCCAACTAACGGATGAAAGACTAAATGAGTAATTTAATTAAATTATATGCAGACGGTTTAAATTTAGATGAATTTAACAAAGACTATGGAATTGAAATTGATGGTTATACATTTAACCCTTCTATTTTTAGGAAAAATGGTGCAAAAGACTATTTAGATTATTCTAAAAAAGTTGTTTCTTTGTCAAATTCAAAACCTTTATCCCTAGAGGTATTTGCAGACGATAAAGACGGAATGATCAATCAAGCAAAAATTTTAAATAGTTTAGGTAAAAATATTTACGTTAAAATACCAATTTCCTTTACGAATGGGAATTTTACTCATGAAGTGATATCTGAGCTGTCAAAACAAAATATTAAAATGAACATAACTGCTATATTTACCATCGAACAAATAAGAAAAATTTTACCTATCGTAAAAAATCAAAATGCAATACTGTCAGTTTTTGCTGGAAGAATATTTGACTGTGGAAAAGATGCAAATATGATTATGAAAGAAATCTGCCATGAAGTTAAAAATTCTAGTAATTGTGAAGTTTTATGGGCTAGCCCGAGAATGTCATACGATTATAAAAATGCAATAAATTGTGGAGCTCAAATAATAACAATGCAACTTTCTCAAATCAAAAAGTTAAAAATGTTTAATAAAAGTCTCGATGATTACTCACTGGAGACAGTTAAACAATTTTTTATTGATGCCAAGTCATCAGGTTACAAATTATAAAAATAATGAAATTTTTTTCTGTAAAAAATAAAGTGATTTTAATCACTGGAACAAGTAGAGGTATTGGCAAAAGTTTATCACTTGCTTTTTTAAATTTAGGTGCAATTGTAATTGGAATTTCCAAAAAGAAAAATTATGCAATTAAAAATAAAAACTATTATCATTTTGCATGTAATTTAGAAAACCCTGATAAAATAAATACAACTATTATAAAAGCATTAAAAATAAGAAATAAAATTGATGTTCTTATTAATAATGCGGGTATTACAAAAGAAAATGAGAAAAATATAAAAAAAAATTTTAAAACTTTTGATAAAACTTTAAAAATTAATTTATCTGCTCCTTACCATATTTCGCTTTTGGTGATTAATGCTTTAAAAAAAAACAAAAATGGTGGAACGATAATCAACATTTCAAGTATTGGTGGCGAATTAGGTTTTCCCAATAATCCAGCCTATATCTCATCAAAAACTGGCTTGATTGGATTGACAAAATCTTTTGCGAGAGATTATGGAAGATACAACATTAACGTAAATGCGGTTTTACCCGGATATTTCAACACTGACATGAATAAGAAAAGTTTCAATAACAGGTTTAAAAAAAAGAAAAGGGAAAATCTTACAATGTTAAATAGATGGGGAAAGATGGATGAACTGGTTGGAACAATAATTTTTTTAGCTACAGATCAAGCAAAATATATAACAGGCCAGAAAATTATAATTGACGGTGGAATAGTCTCAAAAGGACTTTAAAAATGAATCAAAGCATAATAAATTTGATTATTTCAATAAAAAATGGTCTTAAAAAATTTAATTATCAAAAAACTCATTTATTTAGAACAAAAAACAATAAAAAAACTGATCCAGTAACAAAACTCGATATTAAAATTGAAAAGTATATAAGATCTAAAATAAAATCTAAATTCCCAATGCATTCAATAATTGGAGAGGAACTATCAAATAAAAATGATGATGATGAAAATAAATGGTTTATAGACCCAATAGATGGGACAAAAAACTATCTTATGAATTTACCAACCTGGAGTAATTTAATTGGTTTTTACCACAAAAGAAAACCTGAAGTAGGATTTGCAAATTTTCCAATGCTGGAAAAATGTTATTTTGCATATCATAAAAGAACTTACTTGATTTCAAGTAATAATAAAAAAATTATTAAATCTAACAAAAAAACTAGACTTAAAAATGCAAAAATTGCAATCAACACTTTTAGGACTACTAAGATAAAAAAAATTAGAAAATTTATAAACAGTTTTAAAGGTATCTTTAGGATTACAGGATGTGATGCATACAACTTTTGCTTAATTGCCGAAGGAAAAGTAGACGTGCTCATTGAGTCAGGTCTTAAACAAGTTGATATTTTACCTCTTATCCCAATTATTGAAAATTCTGGAGCGATTATCACAAATTGGAGAGGAGAAAAAAATTTTAAAAAGGGTGATATTCTAGTAACAGGAAATCCTAACCTTCATAAGAAATTAATTAAGATAATAAATTAATTATTATTTCTAAATGATATTAAATCTTCTAAAAAAAATTTTTTTCTTAAAAAAAAAATTTTTAAATCCTTCACATTATTCAATTGTAGTTTGGGATAATATAGCATCAAATGACTTAAGTAATTGTGTAAATCTTGATAAAGCTTTCATTTTAAAAGTAAGATCTTCTCAAGTAAAAGAAATATATTTAACTCTTTCAATTTTAATTAGAATTTTAATTTTTTATAGAGGCAATCTTGTAAGTTCATATTTTGCATCTATTATAGATGTTATTAAACCTAAAGTTATAATAACTCACGTTGATAATTCTCTTAAATTTTTTGAAGTTTCGAAAATTTTGAAAAAAAAATATGTTTTTGTTGCTGTTCAAAATGCGGCTAGATATGATTTAATGAGATATAAATACCTTTTTAACAAAAAGCTAATTAAGAAAGATTTGAGTAAAAATTTTTATTTAGATAATTTTTTTTGTTTTGGACAGTATGAAATTGACCATTATAATGAAAATACCGTCAAAATTAAAAATGCTCAGCCTGTCGGGTCATTAAAATTGTCAAATTATTTTCACCATCTAAATAAAAATAGTCTTCAATTACCAGAAAAAAAATACGATATCTCAGTAGTTTCTGAAGGATACTTAGCAATGGATAACGAATATAAGGTTAAGGAATTATCAAAAAATTGGTCTAAAATCATGTCTTACTCAATAAAATTTGCTAAAGAGAATAAAGCTAAATTTAATTTTATTTTCAAAAGAGAAAAAATTCCTGGAAACTTTAATTATGAAGCAGAAATTAATTTTGTAAAAAGATATTTATCAAATGATGAGTTTGAATTTATTCTAAAAAATTGTACTTTTAAAAATAAATCAGAATTTTCCTCTTACGACTCAATTTTAAATTGTGATATTTTAATTGGTTGTGTTTCTTCTATGCTTAGAGAAAAATTAGCTACTAAAGGAAAAATTTTATCTTGTAACTTTAGCGGCATGAAGATATTTGATTTTCCTATTAAACAAATTTGCTATCTAAATAATCCTTCTTTTGAAGAATTTTCAAAAAAACTTTTTGATTTGAGAAAGCTTTCAAATGATGAGTTTATAGAAAAATTAAAAAATCAAAATCAATATTTGATTAATTCAGAAACTGATGCTAATAAAGAAATAAAAAAATTCATCAATCATAATCTAAAATAAAATATGAGAAAAAAGACTGTATATGTCCCAATGGTAGCAGATATAATTCATGAAGGACATATAAACATACTTAATGTTTCAAAAAAACTTGGTTACGTTATAGTTGGTCTTTTTACTGATGAGGCAGTTGCTACTTACAAAAAGCCAACTTTTTTAGAATTTGAAAAAAGAAAAACTATATTAAAAAACTTAAAACAAGTTGATAAAATTATTCCCCAAAAATCTAAAGATTACATTCCAAATGTAAAAAAAATTAAACCAGATTTTGTCGTTCATGGAGATGACTGGAAAAAAGGTCCCTTAAGTAAACCTAGAGAACAATTAAAAAAAGTTTTAAAAAAATGGGGAGGTAAATTAGTTGAGCCAAAATATACTAAGAATATTTCTTCAAGTAAGCTTAAAGAAAAAATTCAAAAAAAGGGTATATCTACTTCAAATAGAATTTCTAGTTTAAAAAGATTATTACACTCCAAAGATATTGTAAGAATAATAGAGTCCCATAACTCTTTAACTGGACTAATAATTGAAAATGTAAATATAAAAAACAAAGGAGAACTAAATGAGTTCGATGGAATGTGGTCATCTAGTTTGACTGACTCTCTCACAAAAGGTAAGCCAGATAATCAATCAGTAGATTATTCTTCAAGAATACAAAACTTATCTGAAATAATGAATGTAACGACTAAACCAGTTATATTTGACGCAGATAATGGAGGAAGAATTGAACATTTACCTTACTTAATAAAATCTCTTGAAAATTTAGGAGTATCTGGAATTATTATCGAAGACAAAAAAGGATTAAAAAAGAATTCACTTTTTGAAAATCAAAGTGATGCCAACCAAGATAATGTTAAGGATTTCTGTAAAAAGATTCAAATAGCTCAGCGAACAAAAATATCAAATGATCTTTTAATCATAGCAAGGATAGAGTCTTTTATCTTCAATAAGGGTCTTAAAGACGCTCTGTTGAGAGCTGAAATGTACTCTAAGGCTGGCGCTGATGCAATAATGATACATAGTAAAGAAAAAACAGCAAATGAGGTATTTAAGTTTTCTAAAAGTTTTATAAAATCCAAATTTTTTAAACCTTTGGTTGCTGTACCAAGTACTTACTCAGGCACTACTGAAGATCAACTTAAGAAAAATGGTTTTAGTATCGTTATTTATGCTAACCAAATGCTAAGAGCTTCTTATCCAGCAATGAAAAATGCAGCTATTGAAATTTTAAAAAACAAAAGAGCTAAAGAAATAGATAAAAAAATTACTCCGATAAAAGAGATAATTTCTTTAATTGATTAGTTATAATAATGTTAAATGTTAGTAAGATTTTTTTGGCTTTAAAAGCCTGTAAAGTGAATTTCTTTACAGGTGTACCAGATAGTATTCTTAAGGAATTTTGCTTAAAATTGGATAAACTTCCTGAAAAAAAACATATTAGAGCTTCAAACGAAGGTAGCGCCGTCGGTGTCGCTGCAGGTTACCATTTATCTTCAAATAAAATTGCTTGCGTGTACATGCAAAATTCTGGTTTAGGTAATGCAATTAATCCCTTAGCTTCTATTTGTCATAAAGATATATACTCAATTCCTGTTTTGCTCATGATTGGTTGGAGGGGTGCACCTAGCATGCCCAAAACCGAGCCTCAGCACATGGTGAAAGGCAGGATGACCGTGTCATTACTGAAATCCCTTGGAATTAAGCATATAATTTTAGACTCTGACAAAGATTTATCAAAATTAAAAAAGTTAATGCAATACTCAAAACAAAACAATATGCCAGTGGCTTGGCTCATCAGAAAAAGCTTATCTTCTTCTAATATTAATAAAAAAATCAAAAAAGAAACCGGTGGCGTCGAAAGATTTGATGCAATAAAAACTCTTTTAGAAAAAATTGAGAAAAGAACTTATATTATATCAACTACTGGTTATACTTCTAGAGAACTTTTCGAAATTGAAAAAGCCAAAAATTATAAATTCGTCAGAAGTTTTTATAATGTAGGCGGAATGGGGCATGCATCTACAATTGCTTTATCTACTTCTTACCAAAAAAAAAATGATACAATTTGTTTAGATGGCGATGGATCAGTTTTAATGCACATGGGTTCTCTAAATATGATAGGAAAATATGCTAAAAAAAATTTCAAACATATACTATTTAATAATTATTCCCACCAATCAGTAGGATCTCAAAAAACAAATTCGGATAATGTAAATTTTAAATTATTAAGCAAAAGTATGAATTATAAAAGATATGTGAAGATACGAACATTAGTAGAATTTAGAAAAAAAATAAAAAAACTACTTAAACTTAAAGGCCCCATTCTTGTTGAAATAATTTGTAATCAATCAAAGAGTAAAAAAAATCTGGGTAGACCAGAAGATTTTAAAAATAGAAAAAAACTGTTTTCTAAATAAAAGTGAAAAAAATAGATAAAAAAAAGGGAATAGTGTTTTGGGTTACAGGTCTCTCTGGTGCTGGAAAATCTGCTATCTCAAAAAAAATTTTGCCTTTCATAAAAAAAAAATATGGACCGACATTGTCTTTTAGTGGAGATGAGTTAAGAAAACTATTAGATTTAAATAAATACTCAAAAAATGAAAGGTTCAAAGTTGGTTTAACTTATTCAAGAATTGCAAAAAATATTTCAGATAAAAATATCAACGTACTAATCGATGTAATCGGTTTATTTAACAAATTAAGAATTTACAATAAAAAACATATAAAAAATTATGTGGAAATTTATATAAGGAGTTCTTTAAAGACTATCCAAAAAAAAGGTAAAAAAAATTTATATCTTGATTTAAAGAGTCGAAAAAAAATTTGGGGCTTAGGACTAAAACCTGAATTCCCAAAAAATAGTCATATAGTTATAAATAATGATTTCTCAAAATCGATAAAAAAACTAAGTCAAGAACTTGAAAAAAAAATTAATAAAACTTTAAAATAAATTAATCCTCATGAAAATTTTATTACTCGTAGCTGGAAGCAGGGCAGGTGCCGAATTTTTCCAAAGCCTTCTAGATGGAAGTAACGAAGTAAGTCAATTTCCTGGTTGGTTACAATATGAAAAAAATTTAAAAAAAATTTTAAATTTAAAAAATAAAGATGAAATAGTGGATTTGTTTATTGAAAATTACGATTTTTATTTTGACTCAAGTAATTCTTCCCATGAAAGACATAATCAATTAGGTAGAACAAAAGATCAATCTTATTTTGTCGATAAAAAAGAATTCAAAAAAAACTTCTTACTACTTATCAAAGATCAGCCATTGAACAGCTTTAATGTTTTTAAATTCCTTCACTTGGCGTACACAAAAACAACTATGGGTACCATAGAAAATGTAAAAGTTTTATTGGCTAACATCCATTTAGTAAAGTACTGCCAAGAATTTGTGAATGATCACGAAAATGAGGAAGTTGAGATATTACACACTATTAGAAATCCTTTGTCAGCTATTGGGTCACCGGTAAATAATTGGCTAAAATATAAAAAGGGTAGACTTTTTAAACCGTCCTCTTTTATTTACCATTTCGATCTTGTATTAAATGGAATTAATGACCTGATAAAATTAAGAAAAAGATTAAGAATTATTCAATTAGAAAAGCTTCATAAAAAAAATAAACATATCATGGAGGAATTTTGCAAAATATATAATCTCAATTATATTAATTCTATGCAAGAGTCCACTTTTATGGGTAAATTATGGTGGGGCGATGCTGTAAGCGGTAAAGATTTAAATGGAGTTAATAAAGATTTTAAAATTTCTTTCCCAGAAAAACTTTTTTTTGAAAGAGACATTAGATTAATAGAGATATTGAGCAAAAATATAATCAATCAATATAATTATAATTTTACAAGAGATCAAAAAAACATGATTTTTTACTACTTCCCCATGAAAATTGAACTCTTAATTTGGCTTAATTCTTTAAAAAATTTAAAAATATTTGATTTTTTAAGCGCTCCTTATTATTGGTTTAAAAGAATTAGAGTTTCAAATAATTATAAAAATTCTAAAATAGAATTTCCTTACTCATTAGGATCAAAATTTAACTTAAAATAAATGAACAAGATAAAATCTTTATACGAAATAATAGATATCAAAAATAAAATATCTATAATTTTTTTGATTTTTTCAATCTTAATTTATATGATGTTAGAAATTGCAAGTTTAAGCATTTTATATGCTTTTCTTAACTCCACAGCTTTGCAAAATGACTCAAAAATGACAGAGTTTATCCTAACATTATTGATGAAAATAAATATAAATTTTAAATCTGAAGACACTGTTTTTATTTTATTAATTTCTTTTGTTACGATTTTTCTAATTAAAAATTTGGTTTTGTTATTTACTAGTTTCAAAGAAACTAAAATAATAAACTATTTAAGATCAGATGTAGCAAGAACCTTATTATTTAAATATTTAAGTTTACCCTATGAATTTTATTTTTCTGCTAAATCTTCCGAAATTATAAAAAATATTGTTGAAGAAACAAACCATTTTTGTTTAGCTCTTTTATCTCTTATAAGATTATTTTTAGAATCGATAACTTTTGCTGCAATTATTATCTATTTGCTTGTTTTTAATTTCAAAATAACTTTAATAATTTTTTCATTTTTTTTCATTTTTTCGCTCTCTTTTTATATATTTAATCGAAAACAGATAGTCAGCTATGGAAAAATAAGGCCAACCTTAATTTCAAGAAGATTAAAATATTTACAAGAAATTCTGGGAAATATTAAAATTATTAAATTAAATAATACAGATAATTCATTAGTAAAAGATTTTAATGACACAAATTATGCTATTTCTCATAATGCTTTTAAAACTACCTTTTTGAATAATACACCTCGACCTGTTTTCGAAATATTTGTCGTAATTTTTTTATTTATTTCTTTTTATATTTTAAATAAAAGTGGTCTATCACTGACGTCGTCAGTCCCATTATTAGGGTTATATATTGCTGCAGGGTATAAACTTTTGCCTTCAATAAGTAGAATTTTAATTGCTATGCAACAAATCGAGTACAATATTCAAGGAATTGATAGTATTTCTAAAAATTATAAAGAAATTGATAAGATCAGAAAAAAATTCAATTTAGAGGGTAAACCTCAATCTTATGAAAAAATTAATTTTAAAAAAGAGATTGAAATAAAAAATGTTTTTTTCAAATATAATCGATCAGATGAAGAAAAATATGTTTTAAGTAATATAAATTTATTAATCAAAAAGAACAAACATATTGGTATTGAGGGAAAAACAGGTGAAGGCAAAAGCACGTTAATTGATTTGATACTAGGTTTGATAAAGCCAAATAGAGGTTCAATCTTAGTGGATGGGCAAAATATAAATAATAATTTCTCTCATTGGCAAAATATGATCGGTTATGTTCCCCAAGAAACTTTTTTAAATGCAAGTTCCATAAAAAGTAATATTGCTTATGGAGTTGTTGAAAGTAATATCGAAGACGATAAAGTTATCAAAGCTTCTGAAATGGCTAATATTTATAATTTTATTAAATCTTTACCTGAAGGAATGAATACAGAAGTTGGAGAAAATGGAATCAAATTATCAGGGGGACAAAAACAAAGATTATCCATTGCTAGAGCGCTTTATAAAGATCCCGAAATAATTATTTTCGACGAAGCTACTAGTTCTTTAGACGTAAATACAGAGAGAGAAATAATAGAAGCAATCAATAACTTAAAAAAACATAAAACTTTAATTTCTATATCACATAAAAAAACTACGATGTTGTATTGTGATGAAATATATGAAATAAAAAACTCTAAACTTACAAAAAAAGATGTTCAACAATAAAACAATCTTGATTACTGGTGGTACAGGATCTTTTGGACAAGAATGTACGAAATTTTTATTGTCAAATTATAAACTAAAAAAACTTATAATTTATTCTAGAGATGAAAATAAACAATATTTAATGGCTCAAAAGTTTAATCAAAAAAATATTAGATATTTTATAGGAGATGTTCGAGATTATGAGAGAATAAGTATGGCTATGCGTGAAGTAGACTTTGTAATTCACGCAGCAGCTCTGAAACATGTTCCAATAGCAGAATATAATCCGATTGAGTGTATTAAAACTAATATTTACGGAGCTCAAAATATTATCCAAGCTTCAATAAATTGTAAGGTTAAAAAAGTAATTGCGCTTTCTACTGATAAAGCAACCAATCCAATAAATTTATACGGCGCCAGTAAATTAGCAGCAGAAAAACTTTTTGTAGCAGCAAACTCTCTTGTAGGTTTTCAAGATACACTGTTTAGTGTAGTGCGATACGGCAATGTGATAAATTCAAGAGGATCTGTAATACCATTTTTCAAAAAACTTCTAAAAGAAAATTCCAGTTTTTTACCTATAACCGAAGAAAATATGACTAGATTCTTTATAACCTTAGAAGAGTCAGTCAAGTTTGTAATTAATTGCTTTTCTATAATGAAAAAAGGAGAGTTATTTATTCCAAAAATGTACTCATTGAAAATTACAGATTTAGCTAAAACCCTTAAACCAGGAATTAAATTAAAATTAGTAGGTATTAGACCGGGAGAAAAGATTCACGAATTATTACTTTCAAAAGAGGAGAACTATAATACGCTTGAATTCAAAAAACATTTTATTATTTTTCATGACAATGAAAGCCTCCAAAAATACAATTTAAGTATAAAAAATAAAGGAAAAAAGGTTTCTAAAGATTTTTTTTACTCTTCGCTTAATAATTCTCAGTTACTTCAAAAAAAGGAAATATTAAAAAAATTTCCCAACTTGGTTTAATTTTTTATCTTCTTTACAAATTCATGAAAAATTTAGTAATTTCCAATAACGAAGTTATTTGGTCTAAAGAACATAAGAATATTCTTTTAGGAGAGTGGTGTCTTGAAGGAATTAAAAATCAGCAAAATTTTAATTTTGAAGTATTAAAAAGCTTTTGGTCGGAAGAAAAAAGCACACTTACTAATGTAAAATTTATACAAAACGAATTATGGGATCAAATTATAAATTTTATTTCAGTAGAATTAAATAATTATCATAAAACAAATTTTGATAAAAAATATTGGGAGATAATTGTAGCTGGATGGCTGATTGTATACTTGCCTATGCTTTTTGAGAGATTTGGTGCTTTAAAATTAGTTCAAGAAAGATTTGATTCAAATGAAATAACATCCAAATTTTTTTTATTTAATTATGAAAAATTCATTCCAAATAACACTTTTCATTTTAGAAGCGTTATAACTCTAAGTAATAATTGGAATCATTGGATAAATTCAAAAATTATTCAGTATTTAAATATAAATTTTGAAAAAGTTGAGAGTTTGGATGAAAATCATAATCTCAATTCGTTAAGTATTAAAGGTCAAGATAATTTGATAATTAAAAATACTACAAATATGGAAAATAGACCTAGTAAA
>MDSZ01239457.1_pt1 | contig 15778 bp, 15 predicted proteins | sample 811201 | NCBI WGS metagenome assembly MDSZ01 (sample SAMN05326647, study PRJNA326480) | marine metagenome | isolation source: seawater | place: Indian Ocean: North | collected 2010
AGATAATATGATGGATGCTGATTACTTCATTGATTTAATGAAACAGGGTGTAGAAATAGCATTAAAGAAAGAAGATGTTAATGGAATAAGGGGTTTCGTTAATGATGGTATGGAAATACACGGAATGAAGGATAAAGAAACAGTAACCGTTACTGATAAGATAGAAGCTGTACAGACTAGAGCTTTAATAGATAATATTAATCAAGAAGAAAACAAGCTTATAGCTACAAGGAAACAGGAGGTTCCCATTGAAAAAGATTCAGACTCACCAGCAGAATAATTTAACCAATTTTGGGAATTGGTACATAGTGAGACAACTTATTTCTAAAGAAGAGAGACTCCAATTAAAAGCTCAAATAGATACGTTAGAGTGGGTACAGGCTGAAACTATAGGTGGAGCAGGTCCTGATATGAGGGATAGTGCAGTAAAATGGTTAGGTAGTTGTGATGAAAGCCCTTGGAAATGGATATATAAGAGACATTGGAAGTGGGCTAATATAGCAAATGATGATAATTGGCAGTTTCATATCCAAGGATGGAAGGATAGTATGCAATATACTGCTTATGAGTTTCCTGATGGACATTATGAATGGCATACTGATATAGGTGCTCCAAAAATAGACCATAGAAAGATTAGTAGTTCTGTTATATTAAAAAAAGCTGAAGCTGGTGGAGATTTTGAATTTCACAGTCCTTTAAGAAATATAAAAGTAGATTTAGAAGAAGGTGATGCAGTATTCTTCCCCTCTTGGATGGTTCATAGAGTAACAAAAGTACTCTCAGGCGAAAGACGAAGTTTAGTTTCTTGGATAAGCGGACCAACATTCAAGTAGACACTTTTGAAGCAAAGTGGGCTGAGACGAATGCTTTAAAAAAGCTGAAGTCTAACATTGGTTTATTTGGTAAAACAATGTTCCCCACTGCTTTAAATAAAGATGTACCACCTTTTCATCACGAGATTTATAAATCCTTATCCGATGAGACTTTGAAGCGGGTACTTATAGCGGCTCCTCGTGGTACTGCTAAAAGTACAGTGACCTCCTTGATTCTACCCCTTCACAAGATAGCTTTTAAGTCCTCGGATAAGGACCTTTTTATGGTAATTATCTCGGAATCTCAAACCCAGAGTATTAACTTCTTATCAAGAATCAAATACCATCTTGAAAATTCTAAGAACTTTATGCAAATGTTTGGGGATTATGGACCCACAACTGCGAAACGATGGACCAATAACGACATCGTACTTGCTAATGGTGCTCGTATTGTGGCTGTTGGTACTGGTCAGCGTGTTCGGGGGTTTATTGAAGGTGATACTCGCCCTAATCTCATTATCGTAGATGATTACGAATCAGAATTAAACGCATCTACCCCAGAGGGTCGTGCTAAAAATAGAAAATGGATTACTGAAGCTGTAATACCATCATTATCTGACGATGGAAGAGTTGTTATGATTGGTACTGTGATTTCAGAGGATTGTTTCTTATATTGGGCTAAAGATTCTCCAGCTTGGAATGTATTATGGTATTCCATATACAATGATGATGGCAAGAGTATATGGGAAGAAAGATTCCCCGAGGAGAGAATACAACAGATAAAATCAGAATTTGAGTCAGTTGGAAACTTAAATGGTTTCTATCAGGAGTATATGAATGAAGCTCAATCGCCAGACAATGCACCGTTTAAACCAGAGTATATTAAGTTACATCATTACGCATATAGACGAGAAAACGGACAAAATCTACTCGTTCGGACGGTTGATGGTAAAACGGTCCGTAAACCTGTTGAAGTCTATTGTGGCATTGACCCTGCTAGTAGTCTTGCCGCTCGGAGCGATTTCTTTGTTATTGCTACTATTGGCATTGACAGTGATGGTAATAAGTATATTATTGATATTCTCAGGGATAAACTCGACCCTGCAATACAGCCTGAAACCATTATTAAAGTTTTTAAAAAATTTCACCCCAAAAGAATGAAAATCGAGACAGTGGGCTACCAAGAGGCACTGAGGAGTAACGTAAGAAAGATGATGCTAGAGCAATCCCTGTATATACCGGGGCTTGAAAAGGGCATAAAACCAAGGCAAAAAAAATCCGAAAGATTGTTGTCCTTGGTTGCCCCACTCGCAAGAGGTGAATTTTTCTTTAGGTCTAACGATATACACGCTCAACAAGAGTTTTTATCTTATCCTAGAGGAAAACACGATGATATTCTCGATGCCATTTATTATGCAATGGATGGTGCTAAACCATCAAGAAAAAGCGAATACGACCCAGAATATAGAAATAAACCAAGAAAAGTACTTGACTGGCTAACAATGTAATTCGTAAACTCGCCCCAATGGCGTACGAAGAACGGGAAGACTCTATCCCAGAGGATATTGTCGATGTTACACAAAATCTCTGGAAAGGATACTCTAATAAAAGGGAACTTTGGGCACAACAAGCCCAAGAAGACTCTGAATTTAGATTAGGTAGACAGTGGACTGCTGAACAGCAAAGAATTTTACTTGAGAGGGGACAAGCACCTCTCGTAGTTAACCGAATCCATCCCGCAGTTGAAGCCGCCAAGGCTTTACTTACTTCAGGCAAACCACAATTCAGAGTTTCACCTCGAGAAGATAGTGATAACAAAGTGGCTCAGGTTTTTAATGGGCTACTTGAATATATGTGGTATATATCGGACGGAACACAGGCACTCCGTAATGCGATTGACGACTATTATACAATGGGACTCGGTGCTATGATGGTTTATATTGACCCTCTCAAGGATTTTGGTAGAGGTGAAGTATGCTTTCACGATGTGGACCCATTAGATGTTTATATAGACCCTAATTCTAGGGATAGACTAGCAGACGATGCTGAAAATATTATAATAAGTAGATTGTTCACCAAAGAACAAGCTATGAAAATGTACCCTCAGTATGAAACTGCAATTAAAAATGCGGCTTCAGACTTACATACAGATAGACCTACTACTCAAAGAGTAGATGATAAAGGCATTGTATTTCCAGAAGATACTCAAACAAAAACTGATACTAATTTTGGAGAGAACTCTGAATATATAAGAGGTTACGAGCGTTACTACAAGGTATGGGTTAAGAGATTCCACGTAAAAAACAATATAGATAAAGTTGAAGAAGTATTTGCAGAGGATGAAATAGAAGAATATCTATCCCGACCAGCAGTTAAGATAAATGGTAAGCCATTTACTGACGCTAAAAAGGCAGATGGTATTATTGACCAAATGATGCAACAATATAATCAGCAAATGAAACAAGCTGAAATGAATGATGCTCCAGAACCAGAAATGCCTAAAATAGAACAATTAACATTTGCAGATTTAGTTAAAGAAGGTCTGATAGAGACCGTGTCGGTTCCAATACAAAGAGTAAAGATGTGCGTCATAATGGGAGACAAATACCTGTATTCCCGTATCTTACCTACGGAACATTACCCTATCGTATTGTTTATGAATATTCACACAAGAACACCCTACCCGGTTTCTGACGTAAGAATGGTAAAGGATATGCAAGAGTATATTAATAAGACACGGTCTCTTATCATAGCACACGCAACAACAAGTACGAATACAAAGATTTTAATACCAAGTGGTTCAGTAGATATGCAAGATTTTGAACAGCGTTGGGCTCAACCGGGAGTGGCTATTGAAGTTGATATGGATTCCGGTGCACCACAACCGGTACAGCCCACACCCTTGCCCAATACTTTATATCAAAATGAACAAGTTGCAAAAACAGACATTGACCACGCATTAGGTTTATATGAATTAATGCAGGGTAATGCTGAAGCCGCACCTCATACGTATAAAGCTACAGTATCACTTGATGAATTTGGACAAAGAAAAATTAAATCAAAACTTCAAGATATTGAATCTGGATTAGTAAGGATGGCAAAGGTTGCTATTCCTCTAATGCAAGAACTTTATCAAGCTGAAAAGATTGTAAGGATAGTAAATCCTAATAATAGTATGTCAGAAATTGCTATAAATAAAAAGCTATATGATGACAAAACTAATGAAATAAGCATTATGAACGATATTTCAAGAGGTAATTTTGACGTTGTAGTCGTTACTGGTTCTACTCTACCAACAAATAGATATGCACAACTTGAATTGTATATGGATGCTTACAAAAATGGAATCATTGATAAGACTGAAGTCTTGAAAAAGACAGAAATCTTTGATAAGGAGGGTGTATTGGAAAGAACAGACCAAGTTGGACAATTACAATCACAGGTAGAACAGCAAGAAGAACAGATTAAAAAATTAAAAGGTGATATGCAAACTCGTGAAAGAGAAGTATACCACGCTAAGCAAAGAGCTGAATTAGAAAAATTTAAGGCAGGACTCGACAAAACAACTAGTGAGACTAAGATGTCTACGAAGTTGTTCGAGAAACGTCTTGATGACGCTTTAGGACAAGCTAAAAGCGAAACTCGTAGAGCTATCGCTGAACAGAAAAAAAGGAACACCTCCAAGTCCTAATGGAGCTTCCAAAATCAAGAAAAGGAGAAACTAATGGAAGACGTATTGGCACCTGAGCAGGTTACCCAAGAAGCACCAGATGTTGCTCAAAATGAACCGTTGACACCTGATACTGCATTTGAGCAGACTCAGGAACAAAGTTCATTGATAGATGACTTTTTTCGTGCAAACGAGATGGAAACATCAGAAGTCGTAGACGAAAATTCCCCAGTGGAGTTACCTCGTGAGACTGCGAAAGAAGAATCACCCATTGATAATGATGTCAAGCGTTATCAATACTGGCAAAGTGAGGCTGATAAAGCTAGAAATGAAAAACAAGAGCTAGAAGCTAGAATTTTAGCACTTGAAAATGAAAAGCGGATGCAACCTCAGCCAACACAGGAATCTGTAAAAGAGGAGTTATCTTTCCCTGACCCACCGAAAAAACCCGGTAAGCCAAGGAGATATAGCAGAACTGAAGCCTTAGATGACCCTGAATCTGAAAGTGCTCGTTATCTCGATGAAGTTGATAAATGGCGTGACGATATGGATGAATATAATCGTCTTCATCAACAGTACACTCAAGCAGTAATGGTTGAGGAAAGAGAGCGAATACAGAAAGAACAACAGGAGATTCAACGTGCTCAAGCTCAAAGAGAAGAATACAATAATAGAATGGCGAGTATGTCCACTCACCTAAGAAATCAATATCAAGCATCTGATGATGAGATAGCGAGATTCATAGAGGTTATGGATGACCCCAAGAATATAACTGTAGACAACTTATTTCAATTATACAGAATGCAAAATGGTGGAGAAGTTCCGGCTAATCAACCATTAACGCAAACTGCTAGTAATGAAAGTTTTGAGCAAAGAAAAAGAGCACAATCGGTTCCAAGCCCTATGGGAGTGGTTCCGGGTCAAGGCTCTAGTCAACCTGCCTCCAATGATACTATTATGGATTCAATGATAAATGACTATAAAAACAAAAACCCATTCGGTTAAACAGTTTAATCGGTGGGGATTCATAGGAGATAAATACAGCTAATGGCAAACGTATTTAGTAACAAAACTGGTGTTGAGCCTCAAGGCGTAGACATCAACAACTCCCGCCGAATTTTTAATTTCGGAGAGAGAGTTGCAGAGTTAGCTCCTCAGCAGTCACCGTTTTTTGTCTACCTCTCTAAAGTTGCGAAGGAGTCTACAGATGACCCCGTTTTCAAATTTCTTGAACAGCGTCATCAATGGCAACGCCGTAATTTTCAAACCGAGAACTGGGATACAAAAGTAACTGGTTCTGGTACTGATTCAGGTGGTTCAATGAGCGGCGTACACTTAACTTGTGATTATGATAAGTATGGAAATGCAGTAGCTTCTGCGGCTCCACTTTACATACTCGTTGGTCAAGTGCTACGTATTGGTGGCTACGCTTGTAGAGTAACTGCTGTAACAGCAGGTAATGGTATAGCGGCGACATATGATGCCGCAGATGCCGACACTTTTACTTCAGTTGATTTAACAGCTTTACAGGATATTCCTGACCAAGTTGTTGAAGCTCAACAAAGTAAAGGTCAAGTAATCGGTAGTGCGTGGGCTGAAGGTTCAGCAGACCCAGAGGGTTGGAAAGATGAACTCTACTCAAGAGAAGGATACTGTCAGATTTTTAAGACAGCTATTCAGCTCTTTAGTGGTACTTCATTAGCCACTCGCTACAGAGGTAGACCAGATGAATACCGCAGGGTATGGGCAGACAAGTTGATGGAGCACAAAATGGACATCGAACACGCTATGTTGTTTGGTGTTGGTGCCGCAGACGAAGGTGCCGCTGGTGGTCCAGTGAGATATTCTCACGGGATAGTACCTTACACTGAAGCTAACGGAAAAGTCTATAATATGGACTATTCTTCCTCTACATATGATACTTTCATAGACCATATGGAGGATTTCTTCGCACCTGAAAGTGGAAATAGTGGCGACAAACTAGTACTTGCTTCACGCAAAGTACTTGCTTGGTTGCAGAAGCTAAATTCTGCTGATGGTGGTTTCTTAAAGAACACTGTAACAACTAGCTCTTATAAGCTTGATGTTCAGAATATTGGTGGTGCCTTCGGACACGCTGTAACAAAAGTAAATACCATTTTTGGTAACTTACACTTTGTTGCTGAGCCATTGTTCAGAAACCAAGACGAAGATATAGCGATAGCTGTTGATTTAGCTAATGTCAAGTACAGACCTTTGGCTGGTAATGGAGTATCTCGTGATACACACATTATGACCAATGTTCAGTCAAATGACATTGACGGAAGGAAAGATATGATTCTAACCGAAGCCGGTTTAGAAATCAGTCTACCTGAAACTCACGCTATAATGAAGTGGGTTGCTTAACCTTAGTTAAGTATATTATGGGGGGTCTTCGGACCCCTCATAACCGAAAGAGAATATGGCATATAGTACAAAAATAGAAAAATTTACAGGGTCAACATCTGGAAAAGACATTGCTGGTGCAATAGATAAGGGTGTTGATTTTGTTATAGGTTTAGTTGCTACCCAAAATCCAGATTTGTTAAAAGCTTTTTCTGTAGAGTATGATTTGGGTACAACAGCAACATTAAATGGAACTACAGTAGTTCCTTATGATTACAGAAAAGAATTAAATAGTAACCACTTATTAAAAGTGGTAAGAGACGTTAATGGCGTTGAGTATGAGTGTAAATTAGTAAAAGAAAGTCAAGCTAGACAATTAACTGATTCTTCTAGTATATACTATGCTATAGCAGAACAACCAGTATATTATATAGCTAAGACAGGTGGAGTTGTTGTTTTTCCAGATGTAACTACTAATGCAGACCCAAATATTAAGTTATTAGTTGTTCCGTCTTCAGAAGGCAGAACAGTTAATGTAACAAATGAAACGATAACAGTAGATGGTAAAACTATTGGGAGTGTAAGTGCTTCCTTTGGTACAGACGAAGGTTTTCCTAAGTTGTATCAACAATTAGTTATATTACACGCCGCCGAATGTATACTCATAGAAAAGCTTTCAGGATTTAGTGCTACTTTACCAACAGATTTAGATGCAGATACAACTGTATTCGATGCAATAGCTGATATAAACTTAAGTTTAACTGTAGGCGAAGATTTACCCGATGATATAGATTTAGATACATCCTTACCAACTTTTACTGCACCTACTTTCCCAACGAGTGAGGTTGATGATGCTTTAACAAAAGCAAAGAATCTTATAGATGGCGATGATATGGGTGGAAATACTGCTGATGCAGAGAGTGTTCAATATTGGTTAAAAGATGAAGATGAAGATATGGTAGGTGTAACCTTACAAACTGCGGCTCAAGAATTAAGTAGAGCTAATGTTATACTAGGTGATTACAATGGTGAATTAGGTGGTAAGGTTCAAGAATTTCAACAAGGGATAGCTAAATTTCAAGCTGAACTAGGTGAAGAACAGCAGATACACGGTGCAAAATTAAATAAATATAGCACTGCTTTAAAAAAGGCTATAGACCAAGCAAATCAAGATTTACAAGAATGGCAAGCCAATCTTCAGAAGAAGATGAGCTTATATAATACTGTAATTCAGAAAATTAGTACAGATTATCAATGGATGACTCAGCAATTACAGTTGGTAGCGGGAAAAAAAGGAGAATTTATCCAAATGAACATTGCAGTTAAGATGGATACTCCTGAGAGGGCGATATGAAACTAAAAGAAATGATTGAAAGAGTACAACAACATCATCCAGATATGGGCATAGTAGAGATAATAAGGTCTTTAAATGATGGTATGAATGATATGGGTTATAGAACAAAAATTGTAGAAGCAATGGACCAAGTTGAAACCGTTGCTAATCAAAGAGTTTATCCATTAAAAAAGCACATTATTGAAATAAAAGCCGTAGATTACCAAGGTAAAAGTATAAAGAAATTAATCGGAAGACCTATTGAAAGGGATTTGACCTAATGGAACGTCAAAATCTAAACACTAGTCAACATCTATGGTGGACTGAAAGAGATAGTCTACTTATTGCTTATTATAATGCTAATACAGATAAGTTTGAAACGATTGATAAGGCTGGTGAAAAAATACATATATTATATGTTCAAAGACCAGATAAATTTTTAGTACCGGGTGAAAATCCGGAACGTGATGGTTTTACCACTCACGAAACAAGTGCAGAAACAGGAACATATCTAGGAGTAGAACTTGGTGATGGTCCTTCTGTTACTGATTCTAATTTTATGAATCAGGAATGTGAAATCCCAGAGCAATTCCACGAAGCTCTTATTGCAAGAGTTATTGCTAATGGATACGAAAGAAAAGCTGAAACTATACCACTAGCACAGCATTTCCATATGAAATATGAACAAGGGGTAAAATTGTGTAAAACTTACGCAAGTAAAGGGAGAGATGCTGTCTATGGACAACTACGACCGATGCCTTTTTAATGTCTGTTTCATTTGATACACTTTCTTTAGCCTTTGATAAAATAGCTTATCCTTTTAATAACATACTTGTTACTTTAGTAAGAGGTACTGTTTCCAAGAGGATAAAATTACCAGCAAAACCAACATTAATTCGAGTTGTAAAACCAGTGATTCCGGTTACAACTAGAGTAGCTAAACCAGTAACACCAGTATATACGAGGATACAATAATGGCAGGAAGTTTATCGAGTCCGAATTTAGTTAAGGACGTATACACAAAATTAGTATGGTACAACACATCAGATGGAAAGTTTTATAGAGATAACGGCTCTACTGATGTAGAGGTATTACCTGATTTAATTCAGGGAAATATTTTGAAACACCAGACTGGCAGTACAGTTAGTTCTGGGGATTTGTTTCAAGTACTTAATAATAGCACAGAAGTGTTCTCTGTAGATTATCAGGGAGCAGTGCATTTGAAACCAAGAACATCGGCACCAACAGACAATGCAGAAGGTACTATTTATTACAATAGTAACGAAGAGTCGTTAATGGTGTCCGTAGAAGAATAAGCTAGGAGAATAAAATGGCAAAAGTCTGGAAAAAGCTCCAACGTGCTGATGGCGATTTTACGGGTACTCTGAATGGTACTAATGCCAGTACAGTCGTTACCAATGCGTCCGATGGAGCAAGTAGACCTAAAACCTTTAAACAAAACGACCCACCAACATCAATAAACATTGGTGACATTTGGTACGATACTAATGATAATAACATTATGTATTTTGCTGAATCTGTAGGAGCTGACCAAATAGCGTCAGGAGAATGGGTACAGGTTAAACAGGGTAAAGGTGCAAACACATACGATAAAAATGATGTAGGGTTAGGTAATGTTACTAACCACGAGCAAATTAAATCTGATGGTACTAACGCACCTGATAGTCTTAAAAATGACCAAATCACACTAACAGCAAGTGGTGGAACAGTAACACTTAATAATGCAGGTAGTGGTAGTATCGACAAAGGGGATATTGGATTAGGCTCAGTTGACGATAAGAGTATGTCTGAAATATTAGCCGGAGAAGTAACTGGTACTATTGCAACTTCTGTAACTGTTGGTGGAACTTCAATGAACACCATTAAAACAGAAGCTAATACTGGTGCGGCTAAACCAACAACCTTTAGGCAAGATGGTATCCCAACAGCATTAAATGCTGGTGACATCTGGATTGATACTAACGATGATAATAAGCAATACAGAGCAACTGCAACTGGTGATGATGCAATAACAAGTGGAGAATGGGAACCTATTACACCTGCTAAAGGAGCTGTTGGCTTAGGTAACGTAGTAAATGAAAGTCCATCAGACTTGAAAGCTACAATGTCACTTGACAATGTAGATAATAATTCTACAGCAACTATATTAGGTGGAACACTAACTGGTACAGTTTCTTCTAGTGCTAACATTGGAAGTACTGCCGCATCTACTGTAGTATCAGGTGCCTCAGATGGTGCAACTGCTAAGGGAATTACTGACGATGCTTTTACAGATGATGGTGGAACTCCAAAACTAAATGTAGCTAATGCTAACAATTCGTTAAGGAATGACCAAATATCTTTATCAGCTTCCGAGGGTACAGTAACATTATCTGGAGCATCATCTTCTAATAATACTTTTACTAAGTCTTCTATAGGTTTATCAAGCGTTGAGAATAAAAGTCAAGCTGATATTCTTGCAGGTGATTTAACTGGTAAAGTTGGAAGTACTTCTGTATCAGATATTGAAACAGGTGCAAGTAATGGTACAGCCGCTAAGACAATAACTGATGATACTTTTGAAGTTGTTTCTGGTGTAAATACGCTAAAAGAAGCTAAAGCACCATCTACATTAAAAAATTCAAGTATAAGTATATCATCTTCTAGTGGAACTGTAACAGTAACTGGAATTGGTGGAGGTAGTAATAATACCTTTGGTAAATCAGATGTAGGATTAAGTTCAGTTGTAAACCAAGCAATAACAATGGATAATGGAAAGTTAAAGTTTGACAATGTTGCTCAAACTATTGACGCTGATAAAGTTGGTGGTAGCACAAAATCAGAAGTTGAATCAAGTGCGGCATCAACAGCAGAAACTAACATCTTAGATGGTGCACCAGAAGGATTGCAAACATTGAATGAGTTAGCTGAAGCATTAAATGATGATGCTAGTTTCCACACTACTACAACAAATGCACTAGCAACTAAAGGTCCAGCACCTCTGACGTTAGCGGCAGAAGATGTAGATGGTGACTCTGATTATTCAAGTTCAGCTAATAACCCAGCTAACTTAACAGAAGGTCAAGTTGGTATTTACAATGGTGAGCAATACGTAGTTATTAACACTTAGGAGTAAAAATGGCAGACAAGGTAATAAAATCGTTTGCATTAAAAGACCTAAAATGTTCTTTACCGGAAAGTGGTCAGTATCCCGAAAAGGAAACTGGCACTTCTGGTAAGGAGTATATAGGATTACCTAAGTATGAATACGAACCATTAAAAGAGTCGTTACAAGAAAAAGGTTATGTACCTGAAGAGTTTGATTATATTGTAGCGACTTCATCTGGTGAAATATTGTACGGGGGTAGGCGAGTTTGGTTAATGCAAAAAGATATGGGTATGAACCAAGACACAATGATTGATTGTGAAATAATGGAAAAACAAGATTTCTATGATGAAATGAAAGCTAGGATGTTGGCTAATGTTAATCCTAATCTACTTAGAAGAAAAGATAAGGATGGTAAAACAATTATGCCTACTGCTAGAGTTAAACCTAAACAGTATTTTGAACAACACAAAGGTTATCAAAACTTGAGAAAGTTAGGTAAAAAAAGAGGTTGGAAAAAACCTTATAACCTTGACCATTTTGTATTGTCAAATGGACTGACCCTAAAGCAACAAAGAGATATATTAGACAAGGAAGACTAATGGGAACTTTTTGGGATAAGGCTAAGGATAAACTAAAGCCTCAAGAAGTTAAAGAAGAAGTGATTGATTTACAAGAAAAGCTATCAAAGTTAGACTTAGCTGATGTAAATTATATTCACGACTTAATGATAAATGGTAACTACAGGGGTAGAGAACTAGAGAAAGCCACAACCACTTATTTAAAAATTAAGTTTATAAAAGCTATGCTAGAACAGGAGGAGCATAATGAGCAAACTGAAACAGGTTAAATGTACAACTCAAGAACTAAATGCAGTAGTGACTTTATTGGAACAGGTAAATGTTTCTATAAAAGATGGTGTATGGGTTTACGAAATGTTTATTAAATTTAAAAAGGCATTTGAAGATGCCGCTAAAGCAGACCCTGATTGGGTTTTAGAAGAAGAGAATGAAGTCGTAGATGGCTAAAGTCTGGAAAAAAATACAAAGGGCTGACGGAGACTTCCAAGGTACTTGGGATGGTGTCCAAAAGTCTAATGTATATCATACTGCTAATAAACCAGATAAAGATGATGTCGGTCTTGGTAATATAGATAATGCCAAATTTGATTCAAGTGGTAAGTTCAAAGGAGAACTTATTAAATCTGATGGTACTTCTGTATTTGACCCTTCTGATGGAAATTTTACAGGAACATTTGGCAGTAAAGCTATAAGTGATTTCTATAGAACCGATAATAAACCTACTAAGTCAGATGTAGGTTTAGGAAATGTAGATAATACTAAATTCGGTTCTGGTGGAGAATTTAAAGGTGATATACAGAAGTCTGATGGTACATCTGTATTTAGTGCTAGTACTGGTAACTTTACTGGTAAGATAGGTGGTACTGACGCCGCTACAGTGGAATCAAGAGCTAAAGACGCTAAGGATGCTGTAGATGGTAATGCTAATATAAGTATGGTAGGTGGTTCAATATTTCTTGGAACTGTAGATGCTAACACTGGAAAATATCCATTTGCTGTAAACTCTTCAGGTGATTTAAAAATTAAAGAAGATGAATTTCAAGCGTTATCTGATGGTACTGTTAATTGTAAAGGTAACTTTACTATTAAACAAGATGCAAACGGAGATTCTAAAATAGTATTAGAAGGTGATAATAGTGGTACTGCATTAGTAGAGGTTAATGGTGCAAATCCACACTTTAATTTAGGTGGTGCTAGTCCACTTGGAACTGCAACCCTTGATTTAAAAAGGACTGGAACTGGAAATCAATCTCGTATTTTCTTTTATACCGGTTCTACTAAAGTTGGTTGTATAGGCTTTGCTAATCAACCAAGTGCTTATAATGACCAATTTGCTATACATACAGAAGCAATATATGATAACTCCTCTCCATACAAAGAAAGAGCTTTATCCTTTGATGCTGATGGTAAAATGGGTATGTATGCCAATACTAAAACAGTAGCTGGTTTTACATTTGGAACTGATGGTACTAATAAGCACGTTTATATTAAAGATGGTGGTTTGGGTATTGGTACAACAAGTATAAATGATGGTGAGTTAAATGTAAATGGTAATGTTGATATAGGTGGAGATTTAACAGTAGCAACAGATACTACTTTTGAAGGAGATGTACAATTTGATGCTTCTACATCAGGGATTAGTTATGATGATTTAGAGGACAAGCCTTCTACAACTACTTATTCAGCAGGTACAGGTCTTTCATTAAGTACTAATACATTTAGTATTGCTAATAAAGGCGTAGACACTGCTCAATTAGCAAATAGTGCTGTTGAAACTGCTCAAATAAATGCTGATGCAGTTACAAATGCTAAGATAGCAGATGATGCAGTAGATACAGAACATATCGCCGCCGCCGCCATTGGTGTTTCTGAAATGAACTTACCTCAAGGTAATACTGGCGATATACTTATAAAGAACTCATACCAAAGTGGTGGTATGTCTTGGAACAGTACTTATAGAATTGATAACTTATTCCAATTTAGTGCTAGATTATATACTAGATACAATTATTGGTATTATCCCAGCACTACCTATGGTATTAACTCTCATACTTGGAGCAGTACATTAAGCAGTACTTCTGTTGCTTCATCTTGGGCTGTCGGTTATTCAGGTTTTATATATGTTCCTTATGCTTGTACTTTAACAGAATGTTATTTTGTTGGAGATGTTAGTGCAACAGAAACCTATGTAATACAACTTTTAAAAGGAACACCTAGTTATCCTACTAGCACAGCTACGAGTTTAACTGCAATTAGTGTTCATAGTGGTAGCGTCACTACAGGACAAAGAGTTAGATTAGGTAGTGATAGTTTAAGTACTTCATTAGCAAAAGGAGATATACTTGTTCCAGCTTTTAGAAAAACTACTAACCCTAGCAGTGGTACATATAGATTTTTAGATGGTCAATTTGTAATAAATATAAAGAAGAGTTAAGAGTAAGTAATGTCAGTTAAGAAATTTTCAACAATAAGGTCAAAGGGTAGCTTTTCAGAGAAAAGCGAAACCGAGATTGACAATGCGATAGAAGAATTTGAAGATATTAGGGGTGAACAAGATGACAGCCCTATTTATGGTTTAGTACATAAGCTATTAACTCAATCTGATGATATTGTTGACGAGATAGATGATATATCACTAACACCCGGTCCCCCCGGTCCTCAAGGACCTCAAGGTCCACAAGGTCCAGCAGGTACTACCGGTCCAGCAGGAAAAGATGGTGACGATGGAGCAAAAGGCGATAAGGGAGATACTGGTGATACTGGAGCGGCAGGACCTACAGGTCCTAAAGGCGATAAGGGAGATACCGGAAATACAGGTCCAGCAGGTCCGAAAGGCGATACTGGAAATCAAGGTATTCAGGGTCCAGCAGGTCCCACTGGTCCAGAGGGTCCTACAGGTCCTACAGGACCTACGGGTGCTACTGGGGCAACAGGTCCTACTGGAAGCGTAGGTCCAGAAGGTTTAATATGGGAAGGTACTTGGAGTAGTTCTACAGATTATACAGTAGATGATGCTGTTATTCATAGTGGAACTTCGTATATATGTATTAAAAATAGTAAAAATAACCAACCACCAAATACAACTTATTGGTCAGTTTTAAGTGCTAAAGGTAATACTGGTCCTACAGGACCAACTGGACCAACTGGTCCTCAAGGTATTGCTGGACCTACAGGTCCACAAGGACCTCAAGGAGTTAAAGGTGATGATGGAGATACTGGTTCTCAAGGACCACAAGGATTAAAAGGTGACACAGGCGATACAGGACCAACTGGTCCAAAGGGTGATAAAGGTGACAAAGGTAATACTGGATTAACAGGACCTACAGGACCTGCCGGAGCAGATTCAACAGTAGCCGGACCAACAGGACCTCAAGGTCCCCAAGGAATTGCAGGACCAACCGGACCAGAAGGTGCTAAAGGTGATGATGGACCTCCCGGACCTCCCGGCTCAGATGGTTCTCCTAGCACAGTAGCTGGTCCTACTGGACCAAAGGGAGACAAAGGAGATACTGGTTCTACGGGTCCAAAAGGCGACAAAGGAAATAAAGGGGATACAGGTGCTACTGGTCCAGCAGGGGCAGATTCTACAGTTGCAGGACCTCCCGGTCCTACTGGACCAGACGGACCACAAGGACCACAAGGTACTCAAGGACCTCAAGGACCAACAGGTGCAACTGGACCAGCTTTTACATATTCAGATTTTACAACAGCACAATTAAAAGGTTTAGAAGGTCCTACGGGACCAACAGGTCCACAAGGTGGAACAGGACCAGCAGGACCCCCGGGACCAACTGGTTCACCCGGTCCAACTGGAGCAACTGGTGCAGATAGCACTGTGGCAGGTCCTCCCGGTCCAACAGGTCCGGCAGGAGCTGATAGTACAGTAGCTGGACCACCCGGACCAACAGGACC
>MDSZ01013839.1_pt1 | contig 15770 bp, 9 predicted proteins | sample 811201 | NCBI WGS metagenome assembly MDSZ01 (sample SAMN05326647, study PRJNA326480) | marine metagenome | isolation source: seawater | place: Indian Ocean: North | collected 2010
GACCTGCTTTGATCGGATTTTTGGATCGACAAAACTCCTCACAGACTCCCAATACCACTCTTCTGGAAAAGGATTCCAAGAAATAATCAGACATGGCGAAGGGGGAATTCCAGATTTTGGGTATTTGTCAACTGTTTTCATAAGTTTATGAAACCAATCCTCACAAATATTCTCTATTGTTTGCTTCAAGTTATGGGAAATCTCCAACACAGCTCCGAGAGCACCGTTCCCTCTTGTCCTTCTCTCTGCAAAAGGCCAAAGCCGAACCAGCCTCCTTTCGATAATTCTACAATCAATTTCTGTTTGAATGAATGAAAGTAGTTCATTCATACTCTCGGTTGTACAACCAATTTCAGAATGATCTGTGTCGTCAAGACCTAGCAGGCACCTTATTCTAGGCATTGGGTTAACCTCTGGTCTGGATGATCTGGCTCATAACCTCGGAAATCCCAATAGTCTGACTACATTGAATGCCCTTAACACCAAAACTACTCGCGGCTTCAATATCGGTTGGTTGATCTCCGACAAGTACGGATTCTGACTCATCGGGCCTATCCACCCAATCAGCACCATATGAAATGTGAATTTCATGAATACCCTTCTCGGCAGATTCAATGATTTGCCGGGCTGCCTCTAGCATACCGGGATTTGGTTTCCTAGCCCATGAACCCTCTGATGGCGTGTATGGGGAATATAGAATAAGATCCAAATGTGCTTCGGAATCTTCCTCCAACAATTGATCCTGAAGTTCCTGATTTATCTGTTCTAATCTCTTGTGACCCCATAAACCCCTTCCAATAGGGGATTGATTCGTAACGACACATACTCTGAAGCCCGATCTTCTTAGTGCTGCTACTGATTTTCCGGAATTTGGTAGTACTTCTACCTCTTGGGGGGTGTTCACGTAATTTTCCGACCACTTGTTCAGAACTCCGTCCCTGTCAAGATAAGCAATTTTTCCAGTCCAAACTTCTGGAAATGGGAATTGCGGGAGTAACAAAGGGGAGTTTAGAGGCGAGCCGTGCCGGTGAGGGGGCAGCATTAACTCACAGTCCATGTTTAGACTTAATCGCCTCTTTTATGATGTGATTAATGACGAGTTGGAGATCCTCAATTCTCTCCATTGACTGTGAAGGGAATATTACTGAAACATCTGCTATTTCAACAATTTTACCTCCTCCCTTTCCTTGATAGTTTCCAGTCACTGCAACCGTATCACATCCAATCTCATTTGCATAATTTATCCCGTTGAGGACGTTCTGTGAATTCCCGGAACCACTGAAACCAATTACAAGATCCCCGGATCTGGCAAATGTAGATAATTGGCCAACAAAGACATTTTCGAATTCAGTATCGTTGGCCCATGCTGTAAGTGATGAAGCATTGTCAACGTGTGAAATTGTCTTCAGGGACAATTCCTTGGACCAGTCCCCGGCACTGTGTGAAGGTGTCCCAGCACTACCCCCATTACCTATGAAATGAACAATCGCATCATTATCCCTAGCACCCTCAACCAATTCCCAGAATTTCTCTAGATCTTTGTATGGTATCTCGGATAGTGTTTCCACCAGCGAGTTCACGTATTCCTCGGCAAAATCTCTGAAATCGAATCCCATTGTAGTGTGTTCGGGTGAGGGCATCATATTTACGGGTTAATGATGGCAAAGGATTCGTGAAGGACCCGATTTCGTCTTTGATGGTTGATTTCTCGGTAGTAATTGGAATCTCAGAAGTGACTATGCAGTTGCTTATTGGGTCCATTGGACTGATCCTTCTTGGAATAGGATTTCACAGACATAAAGAGGAGTATTCAAGGGCATTCTCAACACTTGGTTGGCCATTTATTGGCGTGTTCTTTTACCTGTACTCCCCCCATTTTGTCGAGATTGAGGATCCTGTTCTCGTATTGATGACTGCGGGAGCTCTTCCCGCTGGAATAGCCATGGCATTTTGGGAATGGAATACCGATGGCTCTAGTAAGGACACAATTGTCTGGACCAGGGGTTTTGTAGTCTGGTCAATGATTCCTTACTACCTTGTTTTTGGCATCCCGTACCTAAATATGGCCTTTGTACAGTTTACTGCAGTTAGCGCAGATGTCCTACTTGATTTCGTAGGATTGGGAGGTTACGAGATTGGGCCAATGATGATTGAAAGGCACCAGCAAACCCCAATTCCTGTTTCTGAATGGGAAGGGAACATGTTTGTCCTTAGCGAGCCATTAGGAGAGGGTGGTTTCTATGCACCGATGATCGATGGGGAAGGGAGGGATGTGGTTTCATTCATTCTTGCATGTTCTGCATTGCAATCTATGGCTGTATTCATAGGTGCAATTGTTGCATTGAGTTCTGTTCACTGGAAAAGGCGTGCTAGAGCATTGATGATTGCCATCCCAACTATTCACATACTCAATGTCTTTAGGAACGCGGGAATAGTTTGGCTGACTGATACATACGCTACTTGGACTCTTTTCGGGGGGCCGTTGGGAGAAGATATGGGGATGTTCGACTTTGCTCACAGTTATGCGGCTAAAGTTGCAAGCCTTTTTGCAATGTTCTTGATGGCTATGGCTCTGTTTGATCTCCTCCCAGAGCTTCACAGGCACGTGATGAAAGTGATGAAACCGATATTATCGATTACCAATAATAGAAATAGCAATTCAAACGATTCTTGATCTAATTCTGTCGAATAGTTTTCCTGATAGGGGCATATCATGCTCCCATGCGAATTCCTTCATCACCCTGATAGCTTCCTTCTCAAGATCTGAGTCTCCGACGAAATCCGTTAGCTCGATCTTATCATTCCTTGTGTTGGCCTTAAATGCTGCAATGGGCTCTTCCTTGTGGAACACGAGGTATGCTGATCCGTAGCCAAACCTCTCCCTTAGAAGCCCTCCGAAGTAGTGAATAAGTGGGTCAGATGGAGGGATCACTAGGTCCCTAGTCCTATTCAAAGAGGAAAGCCCTTCGAGCATATCCAGCCTCCCCCAGCAAATATCCTGCAAGTCATCAACTAGGAAGCCCTTGATTAGAGTACCATCATGCTCAAACTCGTGCATTACATCACTTATTTCCTCTGGAGAGAAAGAGGAGCCTGCTAGCCTCTCAAGTTGCTTAAGAGTGATGACCGGGTAATCCTGAACCAAATCCCTGAGATATTCACTCTTTGTGCCCCATAAATCTACCTTTTTTAGTGGTTCAACGGTCTTGAAACCGCCTCTGTAATCCTGGATTAAGTGACCACTCCTAACCAAGGGAGAGACCAGTTTCCTGAATTCAGATCTGGACATCGCGTTTCTTTCCATATATAGATCGGAATCGTTGTTATCTCTGAAAAATTGTAGTATCTCCTCGTCTTCGGGGAATGTTGGAACATTCTTTATTGAGAGAAGTCTTTGGAAGTGTGTGTACTTTGCCCATACTAGGTGACCTCTTAGATTGGATCCTTGGTGAAGCTGATGAGCAGCTACCATCGAGTCAAGGCTAACCCTGAACATTTCGCACCTACCCCTCAGGGAGAAGTCGTCTCTGAGTTCTATTGAGTCCTCGAGTGCCAGGGTCTCGTTTTCCCATCTACTGTTCTGATGCAAGCGATGATGGAAAAATAGCATTCTATTGATTTGTTTCCTAGATCTAGGTTCGACTACTCCACCTCTGATGTACCTCTCTCCATCGCCCATTGATGAGAATCCTAATTCAGACAGAATCTTCTGAATATTTTCGTCGCAGTCATGTACTGGAACGCCATTAAAGGCATGCAGAACCGAGACGTCCACAAGTCGGTCTCGATAGTTTTCAAGCAATTCTGCAAAGGTTTCCTTGAAATCGTCCAAGTATGAGTGTGGGATATTAATGTCCTTTATTTCCAAGTAATCATTGATTACGAACATCAGAACCCTTCCAATTGGGTCGACACCCTTGAAGACAGGATAGTACCATCCTTGTTTCAAAAGTAGTCTAACCTCCTGGATAAATCTGCTACTGAAGGGATCTGATTGTGATAGAATCCTCATTTTCCTATCTTCGACAAGAGGTGACATTAGCCTCTCTGCGTCTTCCTGAGACGAGTAGTAGTCGGTAGGATCTGGTTGGAGAGCCACAACCCTAGCTATCGACCCCTTTCTCTCTAGTTCCCTTAGGGTATCGGCTAGCTCTTCCACCGGGCGAGAAACAAACAGCCTAAGGGTGTGTAGTCTTACTGGACCAATGCTAGAAATTAGTTCCGCGAGTGCCCGGTCAAAGGGTAGTGGCTTTACGATTCCATGAAGCCTTCTGAAAATCGCCATTGACCTCTTTCGATTTGGAACATCAACATACTGTTTAGCAACGGTGAGTTGCCTTTCTAGATTTGATAATGCTGACTTTAGACTCCTCTGAATATGTGCATTCTCCTTTCCTTTGGGGTATTCTGAGAATAAATCAGTTCTAGATATTCCCTCTTTAGGTATTTTTTCGAGAAGTTCTTCCTCTAGCTTTCCGAACCAAGGTTCGCTTCTAAGCCCCATAAACATCGGAAGTTGTTTCTGTAATGTGTAACCGACCCTATTGTGGAGAAGTCTTCCGTTGTAGATATCCGAGTCATGCTTGATATCCTTCCAATCGCGGAATCTATAGTTTCTTACCCTGTGGAGCAGTTCCTCCCTCCTCTGGACTAAGGTGAGGTTTTGGATAGCTTCAGATGGCTCATCGAACTTCGAGAAAGATTTGTTCAAAATGAGAGTTTGGAGAGTACGGTAATCGATTACGTTGACTAGTCCACCAGTTATCCGATATTCATCTACTCTTAGGATGAACTCCCCCTCATCGGTTCTGGTGAAGAATCCAATAGAGACAAGATTTCTCATCTCTAACTCCTGGAGGACTGATTCGACTTGAGCTGTCGGGAATGGGAGCCTCTCACTGAGAGAGCCAATTGTCTGTGGTCCCTCAGAGCCAAGCATATCTAGGAGCTTCAGCCTTAAGCAATCCATGGGGTCAGAAAGCGACTTTTTTCTCCAATTGGAGGGTTCCCCCCCTACAAATCCTTCACCGATCTCGTAGTTGAGTCCTCCTGTGTATAGCTCCCTGAGATCATCCATCTCCGCTGCACCAGCGACGGCAAGACAGCCTAGGGTACCATGAACCTCGGTCATGCGCATGGAGAACCACTTTCCATCGATGTTTTCCAAACCGGTTCCCCTAACCTTTGTGATTAGGCCTCTCTCTGCTAATTCATGTACCCAACTCCTGAGGGTCTCAAATTCGATACTCTTCAACTTCTCGCTGTACAATGGATGTGTTAGCTGCCTTTCTAGACCTCCTCCCATATCCATAAGCTTGAGTAGCTCGTTTGCATTACTTGGAGTGGAAACCTTGGACTGATAATACTCCATGAGTTTGTTCTCATCGAGTTCAGTTGCTAGCGATCTAGCCCCTAGCAGCCTCCTGAGAATCTCAGGATCTACGTCCTTGATCAGATATGCCCTAGTCCTCAATGAAAGCAAGTCTTCGAAGGAAGACATGAATAGGGTTAGGCCTAGGGGGGATGGGATTTTCACCCTCCTGTGAACAATGCTAACTTCCTCACTATCCATCTTTGAAATGAAAGTTCTGAGCTGTTCCATGTCCAGGTCGGTAGTTAGAATCTCATTCATCGCCTCTCTGACGATAACGGAGTCTTCCATCGTCCTATGACGATTCATTATTTGCTCGGCCTTCTGCTGGAATTGCTTTGGACTGACTTCGTCCGCACCAATTCTTCTAGGATTGAGCATGCTCCTTGAGGAGACTTCCCTGAAACGCTTTGCAAATAGTTGCGATTCGATTAGGTATTTGTGCAGGGTATCCTCGCTACCTGAGCCTCGAAACACTGATGGGATTGAGGATACCTCTATTTCGTGACTTAGCTTAGCCATGAATCCGTTCTCGTCGAAAGAAAGCTCGTGGATGGAGATGTTATCCCTAGAGGCCATACCCGCGAACAGGTAACCCAATGCAAGGTTGAATGCCCTTCCTCTGCAAGTAGTAACTACATATGTTGGAAGCGGAGCTTCGACTTGTTCGACTAGAATTCTTTCTCTAGAAGGGACTTGGAATGTAGTGGCGGAGTGTTCATCAAGAAATTGAGTAAGAGCATTGGCCACGGGTTTATTGAGTCCTAATACGTCTATGAGGAATGGAGTAATTCCCATCCCAGCCCTATATTGAACCGCGAGGAGATCTAAGAGGTCCAAGACCTCCCCACTAAGTTCACTGCTCCTGCTCATTGCTTCCCCAGTCCAGGAAGGAATAGTAGGCCTGTATCCAGTAGCCGGTGTAACGTTCACCCTCGTTCCAATTACGCTAGATACTCGATACGTCGACCCGCCAAGAAGAAAAACATCTCCGTTCCTTAGACTAGACACGAATGAAGAGGAGAGTTGTCCTACAAGTGTCCCATCGGAAGTAAAAACCAAGTAGTTGTTGTCTGGAGAAATAGTACCTATATTTGTGTAATATATCATTTGGGCATAGCCTCTCTTGCCGAACCTATTCTCCTCCCAGTCTACCCAAATCCTCCTTTCCTCTTCCAACAGGTCAAGTACCTCTATGTAATCGTCATACGGGAGGGATCTGTAGGGCCAAGAGGCTTGGACTAAATCGTAGGCCTCGTCTATGTCCCATTCTCTGATAATCGTTAGACCGATAAGGAACTGTGCCAGAACGTCTAAGCAGTTTTCTGGGAATTTTAGCAAGTCCATATTCCCAGATAATATTCCGTTTTGTAGTGCTACTATCTCAAGTAGATCATGAGGTGAAGTGGGCAGAAATCTTGCTCTGGGTAATCCGCCTACTTGGTGACCTGCCCTACCTATCCTCTGAAGAGCTGTGGCAATTGATCCGGGAGAGCCGACTTGAATCACAAAATCGACAGAGCCGATATCGATTCCCATCTCTAAGCTAGATGATGAAACAACGCACCTAAGTTTCCCTTCCTTAAGTCTCTGTTCTACGTCCAGTCTAATTGACTTGTCCATAGATCCGTGGTGCCCCTCTACCCCAGCCAAACCTGCAATCTTGAGTCGTTGTACGAAGGTTTCAGTCATGTTTCGAGTATTTACGAATACTAGAGTTGTTGTGTGAGCCTCGACCAACTCTTTGATTCTGTCAATATTATGATCCAAAATCTCCTTCACTGGTATTGATGTAAATCTTGGCGAAGGCAGGATTATGTCCATATCCAGCTCTCTGGATCCGGAAATCTTTGCTATCGAAACTTTCTGTATATTTCCTTGCTCCTCTCTGGGATCACTAGCCACCAGGAATTCCGCCACGTCACTCAAAGGTTCCATAGTTGCGCTAATCCCTATCCTCTGTACATCTGACTCCACCACCGTGTCCATCAAAGCAAGACTTAGGGAAAGGTGAGTTCCTCTTTTGGTTGGAACGAGAGAGTGCATCTCGTCTACAATTAGCCATTTTAGTTCGTTGAGCAGGGGCCTGAATCTCTTTGAGGCTAGAGCGAGGCCAAGGGATTCAGGAGTAGTGATGAGGATATGAGGAGGCTTTCTCAGCATCCTCTCCCTTTCCTTCTGAGGAGTATCTCCGGTCCTCAGTCCCACTTTAATTTCCTGAGCCCGGCCGGGAAGAAATCTCTCCTTAATTTCAGTAAGTGGTCCTATCAGGTTCTTCTGAATATCGTTAGCAAGTGCCTTGATTGGAGAAATGTAAATGCATTGCACTGTATCTTTTAATGTCCCCTCCATAGATCTTCTAACAAGGTCATCAATTATTGACAGGAAAGCGGTTAGTGTCTTTCCCGATCCTGTTGGTGAGCATAATAGTAGATGCTGCCCTCCTAGAATCTGTGGAATTGCAACCTTTTGTGGTTCAGTGAAATCTTCGAACTTCTCTCTGAACCAATTCCTAACTGGTGATGAGAGTCTGGAAAGGATGTCCTCGGTGTCTGAAATCTCAGAAACATAGTTTATTTCTGGCATTTTTTTCTTACCACCTTGCGCTTCAGGGTATCGATTCAATAAATGAATGCTTCCCATTATTGGCGAGATTTGGACAATATTTGGCCGGATACGAGAGTTTGGTCATTCAAATGGCATAATAGTTGGACAAACTAGGATGGCTTGAAAACCACGATTCGATGTCGATGGTTGAAATGGCCGAAAATAGTCGAATGTCCAGGCTTTCTTCTTTGTTGAGAAGGAGAGGTGTAATCCTACCGTCATTCGAGATCTATGGGGGGGTTTCGGGATTAGTCGACTACGGCCCAGTCGGCGCGAGAATTAAGAGAAAGGTAATCGATTCGTGGATTGAACACTGGAGCAGTATCCCAAATGTAATCGAGGTGGACTCTCCCACCATAACGCCAGAATCCGTTCTAGTGGCCAGTGGCCATGTGGGTGAGTTTAATGATAAAATGTCCGAGTGTGAATCTTGTGGCGCTGCCTTCAGGACTGATCATCTACTAGGCGAAGTGCACGAAAATCCTGAGATTCTAGAATCAGAAGAGTTAGACCGATTAATCTCAGAACATGCCATTAAGTGCCCTACATGCCAGTCAACAGAATGGAAATCTGCTAGACCGATGAGTCTGATGTTTGAGACAAGAATTGGTGCTATGGGAGGTTCCAGAACTGCCTACATGAGGCCGGAAACAGCACAAGGAATGTTCATGCTATTTCCAGTATTGTACAGGCATTTTAGACAAAAGCTTCCCTTTGGTGCTTTGCAGACAGGCAAGGGATACAGAAATGAAATTAGCCCTCGGCAAGGGATGATTAGGCTAAGGGAATTCAATATGGCGGAGCTAGAGTTCTTCATTGATCCAGACCACCCTCCAGAAGCAAATCTGGAAAGATGGGAGCAAAGAGTTTGCATGATTCCAAATCAAGAAGATAGCTCTGAAGGAGGAATAATAATGACATTTGGAGAAGCATTTGACGATGGGATTGTGAAGCATCCTACCGTTGCTTGGTTCCTAGCAATGACACTAGAATTCCTAATTAAGGTAGGAATCGATCCTTCCAAGATTAGGTTTAGGCAGCACGAGGACACAGAGATGGCACACTATGCTTCAGATTGCTGGGACTGTGAGATTCATGGCGAGCATGGCTGGGTCGAGGTCGTCGGAATCGCAAATAGAACATGCCACGATCTCGAGTCGCACGAGAGGCATTCTGGGTCAAACTTACTTAGAGCCTGGAGGGCTTTCGACTCTCCTGTTAGCGAGGTGAAAGAGGTTCTATCACCAGTTGGTTCAGTAGTTGGACCAACTTTCAGGGATAAGGCTTCTCTGGTCTCTCAGGCACTATCGGAATTGAGAGATATACCGGATGATTTTCCCTTCACACTAACTCTATCTGACGGTACGAAAGTAGAAATTTCTGATGAGATGGTTTCCAGGAGTACTATAGATTCGGTGACAAACGGCGAGTATTTCACCCCGCATGTAATAGAACCGGCCTTTGGGATAGATAGGATAATCTGGCATATTCTAGATCATGGATACCAGGAGATAGAAAAGGAAGAGGAGAATTACACAATTCTTAGCCTCACTCCCTCAATAGCCCCATACGACGTAGCAATCCTTCCCCTTTTCGATAAAGACGGGATGGACGTTTTGGCTAATGAGATTTCAGAATCGATCTCCTCGATCCCGGGCATTATTGGAATCAAAGACACTAGTAGATCAATAGGAAGAAGGTATGCCAGATCAGATGAAATAGGAATTCCTTGGGCTATTACTGTAGATCATCAGTCGGTTGAGGATGGTACTGTGACCATCCGTAGGAGAGACGATCAAGCACAGGTCAGGGTGGATATTAGTTCCCTATTGACTAATTTATCCTCTGGCTCACTAGGGAGTCTTTTCTAGGGCTAATCTTCAAGAATCGCCGATTAAATTGGAAATCGTGGATGATATGCCCCATGACTGGACTGAGCGCTATCGGCCTAGCAGTCTTTCAGAAATGGAAGGAAACGAAGATAGGATTAGGAGGGTTAGAGTATGGCTAGACATCTGGAGTTCTGGGAAATTTCCGAAGAAGAGGGGGATGATGCTTTCTGGGCCACCTGGTGTTGGAAAAACGACACTAGCTCACGCATTAGCGAGAGAAAGAGGTTGGGGGGTGGTGGAGCTTAATGCCTCGGAGCAGAGGAATGCGGCCGCAATAAGAGAGTCGGCAACTAGAGGGGCGGAGAATTTCTCATTGCATCAATTCTCTTCCGGTTCCGTTCCATCTGGGAAAACCGTAATTTTGTTAGACGAGGTTGACCATCTTAGCGGAGGTTTCGCAAAGATTTCCGAGGAGAGGATCAACAGAACACTGAGTTCCAATGAAGAAAAAACAATACTGAAGGGAGATTCCGGGGGTAAGGCTGAATTATTGAGTCTACTGAAAAAAACAAAGCATCCCGTAATTATGACTTGCAACGACCAGATGAGGCTATGGGGGAGTGGTGGTAGTTGGAGATCCAATAGGGATCGTCTGCTGAGAATGACGGAGAGTGTAATCTTCGAAAGAGTCGAAAGAGTCGATCTTAGAAGAGTTGCTCTCAGAGTTCTTGATTCTGAAGGGATAACGATAGATCCAGAGGCACTGGAATCTCTACTTTCGAAGAATCCCGGAGACATCAGGGCTCTTGTAAAGGATCTCCAATCACTATCAGAAAATAGTGATAAGCACATTGATCTATCCTTAGTCGAGGCGATATCAGGAACAAACGATAGGGATTCCCAGGTTAATGTTTTCAATGCATTAAGGAGAGTTTACACAGAGGATTCAAGTGCGAAAGCAATAGAAATTTTAGTCAATTCTGACAAGGACCCAGATGAGATTCTTGCTTGGTTTTCATGGAATAACCAATCGGTTCTAGAAAGTTCTAGTTTATCTGAAATCTCATTTTCGATGAGTAAAGCCGATACATACTTAGCTACAAAGTTCACAAATAGAGCATTCAGATCATGGTATTGGGGATCTTCCATACCCGCCCAAGCAGCGGTATCAAGAAGCAAGGTTTCTTCGGAAAGGGAAGTTTACGTAAATTTTCCAGACTTCCTTAGGAGAGGGGGTGAATCATGGAGGACCAATGACCTAATTGAGCGCCTATCGAGAGTTTTCTGTTCAAGTAAATCGTCAATAAGAGAGGATCTGTGGCCTCATCTCCTAGCCATTCACGACCCTGAACTAGGAGGTTCTCCACAAGATTTCTCTGTTGCAAAGAAATTGGAGCTTAGCGTTGATGATCACCTAGCATTACACGGAATTCCCAAGTCTAGTAGATCTGCCAAGGACATTATCGCGACATTCGATAGTCAAGAAATAGAGTCTTCACAAGAGATCTTGATTGAGGAAGCGAATCATTCAGACGAAGATGATGGGCAGTCTAGGCTCGATAGCTTCGGCTAGTCCGATTCCCATGTCCTAGGATGAAGGAGAACTAGTACTGTGAGCAGCTCGAGACGTCCTAGCCACATTAGAATTGTTGAGGCAAGTAGGGAAGGAATGCTTAGGCTTGCCCATGCAGCCGATGCCCCAGAAGGTCCGAATTCCCCCAAAGCCGGACCTGTATTTCCAAGAAGTGAAATTGATACTGAAAGCACGTCAGTCATTGTTAGACCGGGCTCTAGGAAAGAAATTGTAAGCATCGAAGCTGTTACCAGTACCATCCATGAGCTAACCATGCCCAGTATGATCCACACCCTTTGCTCGTCCACGACAGATTGGTTGAACCTAATTGCGACAACTTTTCTGGGTTGGATGATTTTCATCACTTCCCTCTTAGCCAATTCGAAGGCAATTCGAATTCTCAGTACCTTGAGACCCCCTCCCGTGGATCCAGCACTCGCCCCAATAATCATCAGAAGTAGAAGTACAAACTGACTGAATACCGGCCATTCGGCAAAGTTTGCACTAGAAAATCCAGTGCTTGTGATGGAAATTGCTTGGAAAATTGAATATCTTGCAGATTCAATTATGCCGTATCCCAAATCACTAGATCTGGAAATGTTTACAGCCATTGCAATCCATGCGACTAGCACGATTAACAGATATGTTCTGAGTTCCTCATCCTTCCAAATTTCTTTTGATCTGCCAGAGAATGCAAAATAAAGAAGACTGAAGTTGATACATGTGAGTAGCATGAAGACCATTATTATGGACTCAATCATGTAGCTGTCAAAATCCATAATTCCCCCATCTGTAGTTCCAAATCCCCCTGATGGCATTGTGGTCAGTGCGTAGTTTATGGAATCGAAATATGTCATTTCTGTCATTGTGGATAGTAGCAATGCCTGTAAAACAGTCAACCCAATATAAATCGCCCAAAGTTTCCTAGCAGTACTCTCTAGAGTTGTACCTAGGTTTGAGACAGACGGGCCTGTTAGTTCAGCCCTAGCTAGTGCCATCCCCCCGCCCAATGCCCTAGAAAAGATTAGCAGACCAAGCATTATGACTCCCATGCCACCAATCCATTGCGAAAGCGATCTCCATAGGATGAGGCTTTTTCTCTGACTTCCTACACAGTCTACATCTGATTGGAAACCCGAGCATATGGGACTCGTAAGAGGATCTATTACTGAGGCTCCCGTAGTTGTGAATCCTGACATAGATTCGAACCAAGAATATAGGAGTCCGTGCAATATTTCGGATGGAGAATTGTTAGAGTTTGAGAACCAGAATTCGTCAAAGGGACCATGGAACATGCCCCCCAGCCAGAATGGGAGTGACCCTATAATCACGACCGGGATCCATCCAAGAGCTACTGAAGCAAAGGCCTCCCTGTCCCTGACTCTGCTTGATGTGTCAGATGTTCCAAATCTGGAAACCATGCCATATCCGAAAAATATCGATAAAAACAAAGGCGTTCCGAATGTCCTTATCGATTCCTCTATTCCCTCTGTGTATCCACTGTAAATTGCAACCACGGAAAGGGGAATAGCTACTAGCCCGATTGTCCAACCTAGGACTAGGGCGACTACATCCCATCGCATATTAACTCCCTAGCGATTTCTCGACCTTGCCTATGTCGTCTATCTCCAATATTAGGTAAATTCTGTCGCCGTCATTCAAGGTGCCTATTTCACCAAATGGTACCGAAGACTTTTCTCCTTCCTGGTTTGGCCTCTCAAGCATCACTAGGCTCGCTCCGATTATGTCCTCAACCTCGCTCAAATCTTTTCCCAGTAGTCTGCTTCCAGAGTTTATCTCGGCAGATATAGAAACCAAGGAGGGCATCCTTGGGATTGGCTCATAGCTGCCTGGAACGTGCATGTGGATGGCTTTGAGAATCGACTTCACTGCTACTCTCCTTTTACTTACTGGCCTCAAACCTATCCTCTGAATGGCTTCGACCAAAGCCCTATCCTTCAGGATCAACCCAGTACGGGAGACCCCTTTGTCGAATGCTCTCATGGAAATTGAAATATTCAGATTGTCGTCTGAAAGGGTTGCAATTGCGATGTCTTGTTCTTCTACGGCTAGCTCCCTAAGAAGATCCTCATCCTGTGGGTCTCCGTGAATCACATCTAGCCTCTTGTTAACACCAATGCTCGAACCAACGATTGAATTTGCCGCGTCTAGATCCGGTTCAATTATGGTTACGTTTGATCCTCTTTCAAGGTAATAGCTGGCTAAGCTACTACCGAAATTTGTTGCACCGAATATTGCCACTGAGGGCCTATCTGGCATCTCAGAATCGTTATCACCAACTAACCTAGCGATTTCTCCGAAAAATCTTGTCGAGTTTGTAACGAAAACCAACATGTCACCATGTTGGATAATCTCTCCTCCTGAAACTATGCTGCCTTCCTCGCCTTTCTGACAGGAGGCAATGATTCTAGGGAATCCTGCTACTTCTTCTGATTTCTTCGAGGCTTCTTGAGTTGTCATCCCAACCAATGGAGAAGTCTCCTCCACCTCAGAGACGACTATCCAGGCATTTTCGCCTAGAGGAATAATATCCTCAAGAGAGGGTGAAACTAGGCCAGATACTAGTTGGTCCACTACCTCCTCAGATGGGGTAACGATAAAATTGGACCGTGACCAGTTCTCCAATGGGCCCGCACCCCTAGTGGGATCCGCTAACCTGTGGTCCCTAATGTTCGCAATTGTGATCAGGCCTGAAGCAGTCCTATCACCTACTTGTTCACTGAAAACTCTTTTTGAGAAGGAACATCCTAACAAGTTCACATGATCATCGTTAGTTGCAAAAATGATTATTTCTGCATCACTAATACCAGCACGAATTAGGGAATCTCTAGATAGTGCATTTCCAGTCACCAGAAGACAGTCGAGAGATTGAGAATCACTAATTGCACTAGGATTCGGATCGATAAGAGCGACTCCCCTCTTCTCGCCCCTAAGGGCAGCCGCCACTCCACGGCCGACTTCACCGGCCCCTGCGATAATTACTCGCATCCAGTATACTGCATTGGAGGGCTGGATATAATCCTGCGCCAAAGAAAAAAAACAGAAGAAAATGCCAATTTGGGACTATTCCTCTGAATCTAACTCCCGCCAATTACTCTCTAGTAATTTACCCCTAATCCTACTGACCGCCCTTGATTGATGGGTGTCAGATTGACGCAGGGTCCTCCTGTAGGCTTGTTTAGCAGAAGGAGTCATTCCAGAGGGAAGCCAGGACTCGTGTGCAGGGAACCAGGATAGCAATACCAGGGGTGCAATTAGAAATAGAGTCAAAGGAACAAACACCGAAAGCACAGTTACTGTAATGATGATGCACCTGAAAATAGATGCTTTGAAGAATGCCCTTAGCCTATCTTGTTGAAGTATTCTAAATCCCTGCCAAGCAGAAATAGAAGCATGGGCAACGCAGATTGTAACTGTCAGAAGGCAAGCAAAGACCACGTTACTTGGATTGAATCCGGTAGTCTTTTCCCACACATTTGGATCAAAGAGTCGCACGTTCAGGTGTGCAGACCTCAAAGCACCAAAACCCAAACCGAAAGTCCAACCATAAGGGGCGCAAGCTCTCAATCCTACAGTATCTGAACGACCAAGAATGAACAACACGAATGCTGTTTCTGCCATTGCGACAAGTAAGGCAATCAGACTAATTGATAACAAATTCAAAGACTCTGCCCTGATTGACCTGAGAATCATCAGATCGATAAGAAAGGCAGCTATTCCACCTGTTACAAGCCCGAACAACAGAGTCTTTACGGCTCCTGAGAGGTCATAGAAACCCGTCATCTTTGCTATTGTGCCCCTCCAGCCAGCATAAATCCCTAGAAGGCCAATGGCGAATGCTATTTGCATCTCCCACATCTCTATTGGGGGCTCCGCCATACCAATGGCACGAAGAGTCCTCCTTTCAGTACAGCGCTTGTCATGAGTGGTTTTCTCAGATAACGTTCAAACGACACGGTTGTGACCCGCTAACGTGGCACTAGAGGGGCTAAAGCGGAAGGTCCTGGGATCTATCGGATTATTGAAAGGCAAAAGGAAGGTAGATGAGGAGACTGTGAAGGACCTCAGCAGGTCCCTAAGGAGGGCTCTGCTAGAAGCCGACTTCAATGTAAGACAGGCAAAGGAGCTGACTGAGAGAATTGAGAGGAGAATGATCGAGGAGGAACCACGACCAGGGGTCAAACTTGAGACGCATGCCATGAATTTGGTCTATACTGAATTAGTCAGAATTCTTGGCTCATCCAAAGATATCAGGAGCCATAACCAGACTGTTTTGATGGTAGGTCTATATGGGCAAGGGAAGACAACTACTACTGCAAAACTCGCTGAGTGGTGGAGGAGGAATCATAGTGCTAAGGTCGCTGTA
>MDSZ01164444.1_pt1 | contig 15770 bp, 11 predicted proteins | sample 811201 | NCBI WGS metagenome assembly MDSZ01 (sample SAMN05326647, study PRJNA326480) | marine metagenome | isolation source: seawater | place: Indian Ocean: North | collected 2010
CAGGATAAAGCGTGACACGGTGCGCCAACGCGTCGCGTCAAAGCAGGAATTCTCGTCCTATTTATTCCATAAATGCCAACTGACTCGGCTACAGTCAGCAACACGATGACAGCTGAATGAGCACAGGGCGACGAGTCTGAAAGAATGCCCGTTTAATGCGGGCATAGGTTGGGCGAAGCACTATTGTAGGGAACAATGGAAATTCTAATGACAGCGGGCAGCTGGCATGAATTTGGAGCGAAGCGTTCAGGGTTACATATATTATAGGGGAAATATGGGGATTGTGATCACGCAGGGTTAGGTGCTATGTGCTATACTTGGACGGACGGCTGGTATTATGCCTGAGATGAATTGCAGAGTTTAAGATGTCCTCTCTAGCAAAGCACGACAGACGGAGAAAACGCATGACGCTGGAGGAGAGACAAGTACGCAGAAAGTATAGAAGACTTGCAAAGGTGGCTGCACATGTCCCACCACACAAGAAACCACTCGCACTCGCGTATGCGGAGCTGGCTTCACAGAGTGCAGGAGCAGACGAGCGCTTGGCTCTCCAAAGACTCCATGACCTGCTACCAAACACACAGGACATCCATGACTCACCTGAATCTGAGATAGTTACAGTCCTTCGATCCCTGGATGCCTCGGGAGAAAATGAGAGCAACTACCCCAGTACCCCCGGGGGACACCCAAATATAAAACAAAACCCACCCTCTCATAATATATATACCCCCAAACACCATACCGTCAGGGCTGAAAGGTTAGTCAAACCAGATACCTTATGGGACAACATTCAGGGATTCGCACAGGAAACGTACACAGCAATACGAGAATATAGAGATGCGTCCATTGATTTTGCCTTTCACTGGACAGACCTAAGCCCCAAAGAACGACGCATATTCAGCAAGGCACTCAAGAGTGTTTACTCTAAGATAGACAGTATTGAGTGGCCTGAAGAGGAAGGAGCACCCCCAGTACCCCCCGGTCATGTTGTGTGCCCCGGCTGCAAAGGTTCAGGGCATGTACTTAAATCTTTAAAAGTTGCACTGGAATGGTTTCTCACCAGAAGAGCAAAGGTTTCACGTGGAACAAAAAGATATAAGATAAACCCTGGAGATTGGGGATACGAGGAAATTGCTGCCGTAGAGCTTTGTGATCATTACAGAGAAAAACAACAGCCTCTCGTGGAAATGATCTTTGAAACAGGGACCACAGCACTACAATCCTCGAAACCAACAAGACTAGACCCAAATGCTATACTCGTACAGAGATACCCCACAGCTAAACAGATACAACGAGGAATGCTCGAAATTAGAGCGGCGCAAAAAAAACTGTCGGGCGTACAAGCACAACAACTCAAAAAACTAAAAAGAGAAATGGTGCCAGGGCCAAAGGTGCTCAAAAATGAAAAAGGACTGCCGAAACTTGATTGGAGCAAAAAAGGAGTAGGGTGCAGGGTTACTCATAAACCATCCCAAATGCAGCACAACTGTGAAGCATTCTCGAACTTCAAACAGAATTTCGCCAAAGCAGAGACAGAATTAGAGAAAAAAGTCGCTAAATGGATTGAGGAACAGGAGTCGATGGAAAAGCAGGGATTACCTCAGACTTCTGAAGAAGAGAAAACAACCACTCGTCTGGAACAATAACCCCAGTATAATCTTCGCAACAAAGACAATAATCGTCCCCATAATAGATAAACTTGCAATCAGCACAACAATGCACGTCCTCGTCAGAGTCGAAATGGCGGACGGTTAGCATTGCACGGACTGTGATGGATGAGATATGGTCGAGTCAAGATGCCCGGGTATGAGAAATATGGTTACAAAATGCAAGCAGGTGGCCCGATGCCTCCGCAGCCCCAAGGTCAAGCGCCTATGCCTATGGGCGACATGGGGGGCGACCCTATGGCTATATTCGCACAGCTGCCGCCAGATATTCAAATGATGCTCGTGCAGATGATCATGGAAAACATGGACCAGCCCCAGCAAGAAATGCCCATGCCTCCACAACAAGCACCTGCACCACTACAGTTACCTGCACCTGCCATGAAAAAAGGAGGAGAAATGCAACCCGGATATGCAGAAGGCGGAGAAGTCGCGGACTCCATGGAAGACATGCACGATAAAATCGCTGCACTAAAAGCCAAAATAAAAGAAAAAGAACAAAGCATTCGCGAGAAATACGCCAAAAAAAAAGAGAACACCCCGGCAGGTAACGCGCCTCCTTATCACCCCAGCCAAGCCGGATACGCCGATGGTGGCGAGGTTCCTCCTGACTGGTGGGCCGGAACCCCTGAAGAGTGGGCGGCAAGTCAAAACGAAATAAACAGATATGCAGCAGAAAGAGCAGCTTCAGCTCAAGCCCGACCCGGCATTAGTCGAAGTCCCGGGGTGGCTCGAGTAGCAAATGAACTTGCTCCGTATGCGGAAACTGTTGCGGAAACCCCGGCTGATTTGTTATCAAGGCAAAAAACAGATTGGCATCCTTTATACGGAAACATCCCAGGAGAAGGTATTGACTGGGTGCCTGAAGGCGACGAATGGGACTACGAACCGCCTTATAGAAGCCCAAGCGAGCTAGAAAACCGAGAAATCTGGACAAGAGAAGGCCGTGCTCCAACAAGAGAGTTTACCGGAATAACCCAGCCCGGAATCACAGGTAGAGCTGGCCCATATCAAGGAAGACTGCTTGATGAAGGCGCTGCTCCAATGAGAACACCTCCGATGGGTCGGCCAAGCTCAAGCGACTTGTGGCAAATGAGTTCTAACTTCGACCCTCTTGAGAACGACCCACGAAACCACAGCTTTATAAACTGGGCTCCAGACTCCGTTGCTAACAAAGCGTGGGCATTAGGCGGCGAGGGAATGGATGCAATAAAGCAGTTTGATCAAGGAGGGTTTGGCGATCCAAGGTCTGATACTGCAAAAAACAAACTAATAAGCGTTATAGAAAGAATCTCCGAGATGAGGCCGGATTCATCAGCAGTCAGGCCAGGCCCTCTAACGCCGCCACGGGGAACGCCGTCGCCTCATTATCCTGCCTTTATGTCGCTTAGTGAAGCTGGAGGAGAAGGCCCAACAAAACTCAATCCATATTTAAGCTACGAGCCCAAAGACCCAGCCGCTAGAGGCATACCTCCGGGTATTCATAAACACGAACTTGAAGAGGGACTCTCTTTTGAAGAAAGAGCTAAAGCCAGAAAAAACCGCGCTGCACTAAGAGCTGAATTAGGGTTAGACTATTACGGCCCAGACAGGGTAGTACGGGAGCATCCTTTTAAGCCGGAAACCTGGAGCAACTTTAAAGACTGGGCAGAAAAGAAAAACATTCAAGTTAAACCGTGGGACAATGTAAACGACATGCAGTATTTGTATGATCATTGGGCCGCAGAAAACCCAGACCAATATCGTCACGCCTCCGTACCGCGAAGCCCTGGACCTCCTTCAGACGCCCTATTTAGAATGAAGGATCGTATGTCTTTTGAGGAAATGCGAAAACAAAGAGCCGCAGCTAATCCGGTAGACGCGCTTGCGCAGGAGGTCCTGAGAATGCCAGAAGGCCGACGAGCAGAACTATCAAAAGAATGGTCGAAGATGAGAGAAGAGGTTGCGCCATTTCTCGATGCGCCTTTAGGCGAGACAAAAAAGAAAAAGAAAATAATAGACACGATTACTGACGCTCTCGGTGCTGCGGGAGGAATGGTCGCAAAGCATCTCCCCTGGGTGACAGGAGTTCTTACAGGTGAACAGCTGGGTCAATTTTCGGCAGACGCAATACGACAAGCAAAAATAGACCCGGATGCAACGCTTGCGGAGAGTTTAGATAGAGCACAGGTAAAACAACTCATCGCTCAACACGGAAACAACCTTTATGACCCAAAATACAGAGAGAGAATGGGTCTAACTCAAGGAGACTTTGCTCTAAAACATATTCTTTTTGGCGGACAATCAGTGGGAGAAGCGCCCGGACTAAAGGAAACAGGCTCTTACTTGCCCTCAAGAGCCATGAGTATGCCTGAATATCTTATAACAAACTGGCCGTCAGACGAAGGACCGATTCCTAAGCGACTAATGAGCCAGGTGACACTAACAGCGAAGCAGCTAGACTATCCAGGTCTTTCGAGTGAGGCTAAAAAGGTTGTTGGGTACAAAAAAGGCGGAAAAGTCAAAAAAACTAGCCGACGAAAGGCAGGATAATAAATGGCAAAACGCGCTCCAAGGCGAGGAAAGGGCGGACTTACGCCGGAGCAAATAGAGCAGCTACGACATTTCAAGCTAAACGAGCGAGATGCGATAGAAACTCTTTTGCGAATTGAGGACCGAGACAATGCGGGCCGCATGATTCCTTTCAAGTTGAATTTTCCGCAATCAGAGTTGCACTCTATGTGGGAAAAGATACGAGCACTAAATATACTGCAATCAGTAAAGAATAAACGCCACATTGAGCAGATTTTAGGGGAGCCTTTAGCGGAAAAGCTCAGTGAACAAATAGAGCAGCTCTACAATTATAATGTCTCTACTCTGCATTTAGAGCTAAAACAAAAGAGAGTTGAGTGCAGCGATGGTCCTGTGCGTATAATTATTGGAAAACCTCGCCAGGTTGGGATCAGTACCTACGTTCAGGGGCGGTTTTTTATTCGCTCAATGTTTTCAGAGAACTTTTCTACAAACGTAACAGCTCATAAAGAGTCTGCGGCGCAGAACGTGCTTCGTAAGTCAAAGCTATGCTATGATTATTGGCCTAGTGAGTATATGGGGATCAGGACTCCGGCTGATAGTAATAGCCGCGATGGAATGCAGTTTGCGCATAATTCTAGATTCGTTGCTCAGACTTCGGGCGGTCGAAATGCTGCGCGTTCCTACACGTTTTCTGCTGTGCATCTATCTGAATCTGCGCATTATGAAGACTATTCAGCAGTCGCGGCTCTACTCCAAGCTGTCCCAAAATGGGGAACAGTAATCGACGAAAGCACAGGAAACGGAAGGTCCGGGCCTTTTTATGAGAAATGGCAGTCTGCTTTAGAGTTTGACCAAGTTATTGCAGCAATCGAACGTAAAGACGCTCAAGCTGTTGGTACATGGAATAGATACTTTAGGTTTTTTATTCCCTGGTTTATGGATAAGGAGTACATGCTCGACGTAAGCGATTTTGAGCAAGAGTACATAATGAAGACTCTGACGAAGATAGAGCTTCAGCTTATCTCTGACTTTGGCGCTCAAATTACTCCGCAGAAACTTGCGTGGAGAAGATGGAAGCTAGCAAATGACTGCGCTCATGTTCCGGGAATGACGCCCGAGGAATACTTCAAGCAAGAGTTTCCAAGCGATGAACACGAAATGTTTCAAGGCTCCGGTGCTCGAGCATTCAATCAAGAGGCTCTTGATGGGATGAAGAAGAGAAACAAGAACAAAGAGCCAAAGCTGTCGGTTGTTTTGAATCAAGACTGGATGCCGTTAGCTGCTTCGCCAACAAATAGTAACTTATTTGTCTATAAAGAGCCCAGGCCGAGCCATCAGTACACGATCGGAGTTGATGTCAGTAAAGGCTTGAAGAAAAAGGATTACTCGGTAGTGAGTATTTTCGACCGCTGTGATGGCACTGTTATTGAGGAAGTTGCGCGTTACCGTGGGCATATTGAGCCATTGCTTTTAGGTGATATTGTTACGATGCTTGCTGAATGGTATACCGGAGCATTTGTAACCCCAGAAGCTAACGATCAGGGTCAGGTTGTTTGCCGAAGACTGTTGGATAATCGCTATCCTTTTCTTTTTCGGCGTCGAGTTATGGATCGAGCCTCTGATACTTCTGCGAACGAAAAGAGCTGGTACATCGGTGTTGTGACCACCGGAATGAGTAAGCAACATCTTATTGGCCGCGCTCAGGCGGCCCTGATAAATAAGACGATTGAGATTAAACACCCTACAGCGATACGGGAGTGGATGTTGTACGAAAATCAAAACGGCAAGTACAACGCGCCATCAGGGGAGCATGATGATTGCGTAATGGCGGACGCTCTGGCCTTGTTTGGCCACGAGGTCGGGGCTCCGCCGGTAAGGAAACACCGTATTCAACAAGCCGAAATCAAAGAGAGTTTATCCCCTGACGACTTGCGCTTGTGGCAGACAATCCAAAGAGCTTTCCAGGAAACCGACAAGGAAAACAAAAGAATCCTAGGTAAAGAGTGGCTTCCCTCGATTGACATATAGTAGGGTGACGACATGGAAATTGCCCTACTAATCGTCGCAATCGCAGGGGTTGCCGCCGCACCACTAAGTGTTTTCGCTATGGCTCAGTTTAATCTGAAAGCAATGAGTATATTGCTGGACCACCTTGAGGAAATGCACACGGTTGGCGGACAGCCTATTGATGTAGTAAAAACGAACTTGCGGATAGCGGAAACGAAGGCAAGTGTTGAGGCAGAGAAAACAAAAGCGGAGATCGACAAGTTCTCCAAGAACGGAAAGATTCATGGGTTTCCCGTCCGTGAGTTTGACGTAATGAGTGACTAAAATGGCAAAGCTACCCAGAAAGAAAGCAGAGGAAATGCTGGACGAAGCAATCCAGTTTCAAAACGATGCAATCGAAAAGTTTCACGAGAAGCTATCGACGCTAATGGTGACGACTGCTTTCTATCGGGGCAATCAGCACGGTCGAGCGGGTCTTCGCACATGGAATCCTTACCCGCCCAACCATAGCGAGGCAAACGAAACGCTAAACTATATTCGTCCGTTTGTTCGTTCGGCAGTTTCGGATATGTTGCGCAATCTGCCTAATCCAGAAGTTGTATCAGCGCACAGCGACCCAACAGCAATGTCTAAGGCAAGAGCAGCAAGCCAGCTCGCGAATTCCTTTTTGCGTAACGGTGTAATCAAGTTTGAAACATTATATAATGCTTGTCTTGCCTCGCAGATTCACGGGGGCTCTTGGTTCAAAGTTAGCTGGAACCCGTTTACAGGGCCGCACTCTAAAGAAGCTCGCGTAAAAGAAGACCCTAAAGCTCCAGGTATTCTAAAGCCAGAACTAGATGTTTTCGGTGACCCAATATATGACCAAGTCTTTTTGGGCGAAATACAGGTAGAGCATTGCAATATTGCTGAATGTTTGCCTGACCCCACCGCAACAACAGAAGAAGACCTTCGTTATGTTGTTCAGCTAAAGACCTACCCGGTAAGTAAGCTCAATGAGATGTTTCCTAAGGGAGACTATTTTGGGCAAGAGATACAATGGCAAACGAATTATCGCGCAAACTCGGGAGCGCAAGACGCGGTTGCCGTAGCTGACCCGTATGATGGCGGAGCATATAACGGTTCTGGAAAAGTAAACGAGCAGGCTGAGCTGGCTTTTATCTTTGAAAAGCCCTGTATGGCGTATCCCAATGGCAGGCAGATAATTCTGCACCAAGAAGTGTTGTTACATGTAGATCGGCTGCCGGATTTTCTGTTCCCATTTATTTTGCTGAAAGGGCAAAATCTTGTTGAAAGTTCTCTTTATTCGGATGGCATCGTTAAAGATTTGATAGGCCCACAAAGGAGCATAAATCGGGCTGCATCAAAGCAGCGTGAAATGCTAGATCGCGTGGTCAACCCCTGGCTACTAGAACCTCGAGGAGCGGAGCTAAAGATGGACGAGCTCGCTGACATACCGGGCTCGATTGTGACGTACAATTATGGGTTTCAGCCTAAGTATATTGACCACCCTCCCATCGACCCCAGCACGTTTAGGTATCAAGACAACTTGATTACAGTGATGAAGGACATCTCTACTTACTCTGATGTGAGCAGAGGGGACGTGCCTCAAAACGTAAGCTCTGGTCGAGCACTTGCTTATCTTGCTGAATTTGAGCGGGGCGTTCACGCGCCTGACGTGCAGATATTCAAGGAAGCTGTAACAAGAATCATGAAGCAGTGTCTTTTGATTGCAAAAGAAAGATACACCGATGGTCGAATGATTCAGATATTAGGACCAAACAACGAGTGGCACACCAAAGTTTTCCGTGCCGAAGAATTTGATTTCGATCACGAGCTAGTTATTGAGCCCTACAGTGGCGCTCCAAACTCAAGGGCAATGCGCTACAGTGAAGCACTCGAAGCAATGCAGGTCGGCGGTCTTTCTGATACACCGGACGCGGAAAGGTTCCGAAGAATCGTTGGGTGGGACTACCAGGGAAGATCGACAAACGACGCGGACGAAGAGCATCGGTCGATTGCTCAATCCGAAAATGCCCAGTTCAAGGTAGACCCTTATTCGGGAATCCGCGTAGCTCAAGAGGATAATCATGATATTCATATCGACGAGCACAACAAATACAGGATCAGTCATGAGTTCAGGAACCTGCCGCTGCAAATCAGGCAGATGCTCGATGAGCATGTTGCAGAGCATGAAAACTTTAGAGCGCAACAATTACAGGCGTTTAGCCAAGAACAGGGGATGCTTTTGAACCAAACACAGGGAGCAGATGGGGGCGCACCTCCGCCTAAAGACCCTGGTTTAGCCTCACCAATGGACGGCGGAGCTGGGCTGTCAGAGGTGCCGGAAACCGAAGGAATGACATCAATGGCGGCAGAACCACAGATGCAACCTTCGGGGTACACACAGTAGTATTTGAAAAAAAGAAATTGCTTGTGTTAGTGTCGGAGCATGGCTGAAGCAGGATCTAAATTTGAAGAGGTGAGCGATTCACCCGAGCTAAACAATTCTCCTATAGATATGTCGGAACAACCCGAACAATCTCCGGTGACGTTAGCCCAGGAAGAAGCGCCTACGCAATTCAGAGATGATCGACCAAACAAGGAAGACCCAATCTACTTTGATGAAACAGGTAGAATGGTTGACCCGCCAGAACCAAAAGAAGAAGAACAGTCAGTCGTAGCCGAAGCAGCAGAACAGGAAAACCCGGAAATCGGTATCCCAAAAGCCGAATCAACTCCTGACTACCTTCAGTCTCTTGCGGACAGCCAACGACAGATGGCGGAGTATCTTACGCTACAGCAAGAGCTAAAAGAAAAAGAAGAACGCGCTGCGTTACTCGAGCAGCAAAAACGAGAAGAAGCCTATTATCAGTCAGAAGAGTACGTAACAAAACTATGCGAAGGCTCCGGGCTAGATCCTGAAGACCCAATTCATAGGCAGCTTATTTATCAACGCCTAGAGTTTGGCAGACAAAATTATGAGTACAACCAAAGACTCCAAGCAATGGAGCACCGATACTACCAGCAGGAAGCAAGCAACGCAAAGCAGCGCAACCAGCGCACGTTAGAGCATTCTTTTTCTGAAGCGGCTGCGCAATACAAGGGCGTATCAGAAGAGATGCTTGACGCGGCTCGCCACCAAGCAAATCTGCTCGTGCAGACTGGAATGACTCCAGATCGAGCGGTTACTGAATCTATGAAGTTTATCCGTCTTGCGGCGAAGCAAAGCTCAAAGCAAGTCACGAATAAAGTGTCTGAACGTCAACAACGTTTAGACAAAATTAACAATCTTGGCCCAGGACGGGGCGCTAAGAGTCATCGTAAAACAGAAATTACTATTGCTGAGGCCGATCGACTTATTGAGAAGTACGGTTTCCTGCCTAGCTAGGGAGAAATAAAATGACAGTTTCGGAAGTAACTGGAATCGCCGGAACCTCGAGAGAGGCGTTCGACGGATTAATGAAAGATGAATATGGTCCTCTATGGGAAGACCATGTAAATAAAAGCGCGAAATGCCTTTCGCTTACCGGCCTTGGTCAGGTGCGCGGAAGAATGGGCGGTCGTCGTCAGCTACATGCGGTTGTTGACTCTATGCCTCAATCGGCTGGTGTTGCGCATTTTGAAGGCTCAACTCTTACCGACCCAACAGCAAGTACGGCGTTTCAACCCGAACTGATTTCTCGGTCGATGTATGTACGGCTTCGCTGGACTGGCGAAGTAGAAGATGCAGCGCGAACCGGAGACAAGGCTGTATTTGCTGGACCGCGAGCCAATGAGTTGCGTCTTGCTCGTCAGCAATATGCTGTAAATAAATGTCGAATGGCTGTTTTTGGGCCTCGTCAAATCTTAGGAAAGATTTCCTCTGTATCAGGCTCCGGTCCTTACACCCTGACAATGGAAGGGCGTAACGCGAAAACATCTTTAGCGATTGATTACTACAAGATGGGCGCTCACTACATTCGTAAAAACATGCTTGTAGACTGCGTTACTGCAACCAACGGTTCGCCGATAGACGCAGGAAGCACTAATAGCGGTAGTACTGTAAAACTAAAGGCGACTGCGGTAAGCGGAAACAGTGTTACGCTAACAAAGCAAGCTGGTAGTTACACTACGGACCCTGCGGCAACTAACTTTTTGATTCCTCATGGTTCGCGACGCGACGCTATGGGCAGCGTTACAACTGCGACGGACGCTAGTTTTTATGCTGGTTACAATGGTCTTGATAATTTGATGCTAGACACAAACATCTACAACGCTGTGTATGGTTTGGCTCGAGGTGCGACCTATCCAACGCTAGATGGTAATCGCAATACAAACAGCGGAACTGCCCGAAACTTTAATGACCTGTTGTTGATTCTTGCTATCGACAACATTGTAGAAGAAGGCTCTGGCGATCACCCTGACACCTTGTACTTGAATAGCGCGGTTCGTCGTGAGATTGTTCAGCACCTTGGTATGGGCAACGAGTACGGCGGCAGTGGCAGCCAAGCTCGTCGTTTTGCTCCTGTTCAAACTGAATCAGGTTACGGAAAACTAGCTCTTGTTGCTGGCGATAAGAACATGACTTACGACACAGATCGTGATTGCCCTCCAGGCATGGTCTATATTCTTCGCAAAGGAACTATGGGTTACTTGTCGAACCGAACGCTTTCAAGCATTGATAAAGCTCCAGAGCGTTATGTTGCAGACCAAGACGCGCACGAAGTCATCATGGCGGAACGCGGTAACTTCTTCTGCACATCGGCATGGACAAACGGTACTCTCGAGGACATTAACTTCGACGTATCTGCGCTCACGACAGCATAAGTATGACTACGTTTCGGGAGCAATATGAGGAAAGCATACCTCTTCTGAGTGATCAGGATTTAGCCGATCAAACGGACCCTACTCGTCGCGGGACGGGTATGAAGCCGAGCAAGAAAAGGTATCAGTGGAATGAAATCTACGGGATGTTTGATCCTGATAGTATTTCTGCATCTCAAAAAGCTCCCGATCACGTACAGTCTGCATTTGAAGAACTTATAGGGGGTGAGCCTGACTACAAACTCAGGCTTCACCCCTGGTTCAAAAGATGGGCTGCTTTTGAAAGAGTGAGAGGCGCAGGGGAAGGAGCATATGCTTGTTTTTCTGTGTTTATGGGTGCAGGTGAAGAAGGGTATTTGCCCGCGGATCTTGACAATTCCGACGGTCGCTACGAAAACATGAGGGGCCGAATGGGGGACTATCGGCTCCCTTCTGCTGAAGACTTCAAGGTCTTACGCAAAGATGCAGACGTAGAAAGGCTTGGCGTCGATCAAGTTGTTGCCCGACTAGAAAAACCCGAGAACGAGCAAGAGCGCGAAAAAGAAAGAGTCTTGCAGGACCGCGAATGGGACGTGCTCGATTACAATTATCTTAAGATTAACGCAGCCGCTAACGGCGGTAAACTTCAAATGGTTGCGCCGAATAGAGACCTTTCTGAGATAATCGCTAAAAAAGAAGACGAGTGGTATACCGAAACAAAAACCACAGAGGATGGCAAAACATACAAGGTTCGCATGAGAAAGAACAGTCGTGCTTATGCTGAAGTTGTAGCCGGTCAAATCAAAGAGCATTTCGTTGATAACTGGAAAGACCGCATGAACGAAATAAAGCAAGAAAAACAAAAGGCCAAGAAGGAACAAGAAAAAGAAGAACTCAAAGCTCTAGCTAGAAGCGCAATAGGTTTGTAATGGGGCTTCAAAGATCTAATGCGGAACTGCTATCGGAAGTCAGGAGCCGGGTGCGTTTAGAGGTTAATGATTCCGACGCAGCATCGTATAGATGGTCCAACACCGAAGTGGATCGGGCTATATTTGACTCAGTTCGTTACTTGATTCGAGAAAAAAGCAATCGCGACCCAGGAGAGCTTTTACAGTATCACGATATTTCGTATACCGGGCTTTGGCATAATTTGGGCAGCACAATAGGCAGCGCGTCTATTATCAAGGTCGAGCTAATAAACGACGTCGATCATCCTCAACTCATAGAGTACGTGCCCATTAGTGTGCTCGAGGTAATGAAAGCCGAGTATTGGACTACGCCGATAAAGATTTATTCGTTAGCATCTAACGGAACTGAGCGACAGATAGGCATTAGAAGTGCTGATGACAATACGGCAGTAGAGATTAGAGTCTGGTATTTGTCCGAAGCAATTACACCGGCAGTAGATGGCGATTCGATGCCTTTGCAGCCAACCTGGAGTAGGCTGGTTCAACTACACGCAGCAAAAGCCTTACGATCAATCGAAGGGGAATGGACGGTGCAGCAAGAAAGCAACCTGAGAGAGATGATTGAGCTATGGAAGTCTCATCGTCAGGCTGGCGGCTTTAGAGTTGTACCCACGAGAAGGAGATATTGATGAATCTTATAAGAGTTTACAATGTGAGCGCAGAAACAACTGGGGAAGGATTCCCTGTGTCCGTTGATTACGACGGGGCAACGTATGTTTTTCAGCCGTCAGATGTTTTCTGGGAAAGAAAAACAATCGACCAAGAAACGATTGACCCTAGTGCAGGAGTCAAGCTGACCAGCAAGAAAAAGATATGGGCAAAAAACGAAGAGGTCACAGAGTGGAGCAATTACTGCGACGTTCCTTCAGGTATGTCTGCATGGCTTTTTACTGTTGGAATGGATTTTGTTCACAAAAATGTTTTGAAGTCTGGGGCCGAAATGGAAGACGTTGTTGCAAAGCGGCTAGCCAAAAAAGAACAAGAACTTGCAGAGATTGAAAAGAAGCTAGAGGTGGCTGAAAAAAAATCAAGGCGGGGCCGACCCCCTAAAAGCACCTCTGCCGAGGCATAGTATGTCATGGCAGACCGCACCGTTACAGTTCCTATAGATCCTATTGATCGAGGGATAGACAGGCTCGATACCGATGTCCGTAACGGTAAGGTCGTCAAAGCTCTTAACGTCATAAATGATGATGGAGACCTAAGACGCAGGGATGCCTATAGGACAGTATATACCGCAGCACCTCACTTTCTTCCTGACGGCCTTGTTGCTGTGCAGGCGGGAACAGGTACAGGATCAGAAACGCTTACTTCTTTTACAGATCGAGCAGGAACTTTTACGACAAGCCAAAGCATTCTATATGTAGGCTGCGATGAAAAGTTCGACGGGATTGATCTCTCAGTAGTCAGCTTTAGTACCACGCCGACAAGCAGCGCAGAAATACAAGCCTACTTTCATAACGGGACAGCATGGACATCCTTTACGGTTTCCGGCGATACAACAGCTAAAGGCGCATATAATGCCGACGCAGATGCCTATCATTTTACTTCTCTATGCAAGGAAGGAAGAGTGACATGGCATACAGACGAGCTAACAAACTGGACAAAAAACAACACCTCTAAATACGGAGGCGTTGCACTTGGCTCTACAAAATACTGGGTTGCTTTGCAGCTTGTGAACAATGCGGGCTCTACCGTAAATCTCCCGGGAACATCAAGATTCTTTACTCCGGGCGTCAGAGTGTTTGAGCTAAATAGAATCAACGGGATTTTTCCTGTAAGAACAAAAGACAAAGACGTTCTTGTTATCTGTTCAGACAGAGAAAAGAAAAGAGGCAGCGAAAAAGGAGCGATGGTCGGTGTAGCCGAAACTCCTGCTGAACCAACAAAGGTAATTCATCTGACCGAAGGAGAGGGGTCGGGTATATATAACCAGGTTACGATTCCTCAATGGACAGAATCAACCGGCTCAGAACCAACGAGCCATTCAGTGCAGGGCTCCGCAGGAACATACGGAGCTTCTGCGACAAAGATGCAGCGAACAGATCTTACAACTCCAGACTGGTACTACTCAGGAACATCAGCAGAATCAGAGTGGAGAGGAGGCTCAGTCGTTGAGCTTACATCTGCAAGCGTAGACAACAATGGCGCGGGCTCTACAGTAAATCAAATCTCCGTCACGCTTTCCGGTGTATCTGAAAACCAATACGAACATCATTTGCTGCGAATTACCTCCGGGACCGGAGCAAACGAAGAGAGGCAGATATATAAAAACACGGCAACAGACTCCGGGACAGGCAAAGTTATCTTCTATGTTTTTGATGACTTTAGCGCGGGAGCCCCGAGCAGTTCTTCGATACAGATCTTTCGTCCTCACGGCAGACTTGAAATGCAGTCTAGCGATCGAGATTACGAAGTAGACACTAATGATGATGACGACGTAACTGTTTTGACCGCTCGCCCGTGGGCTCCAGATATTGAGTCTACAATAGACAACCAGGGCGTTCATTTCTATCTGAGTAGACGGGTTAGATGGCAAATCCCTGGAGGCGTATTCTGGACAGCGGTCTATGACAACAACACCAACTCGCTGTATATGTCGAACGACACCAGCCCAATATTGAAGTTTGACGGAAAGCACCTTAGAACGCTTTATCCCGAGACAGACACAGCCAAAGACTGGAATGCGGAACGCTATGCTAATTTCCTTTTCCTCGACCAAGAAGCCCAATCTCAAGCGAAGAAAGACGGCATAACTGAAACGGCTTTTCTCGAGAACTCTCCTATACTGGGGCACATACTTGTTTCTTTCCTTAGGAGGCTTTTTATTTTGAACACGAGTCAAAACGACTCGATGCTTAGGTTTTCAGGAGAAAACGCTTTTTATGTCTGGCCTAGCTTTTTTATGCGAACAATCGCAGACGAACAGTTACGCAAACTTCAAGGAGCTGCGGCGCTTAACAACAGGCTAATACTTTGGACATCTAATTCTATTTTAGAGTTTGTTTTTATAGGCAGAGAAGACAGGTTTGATAGCCGGATACTTCATACTGGAGCTGGATATATTTCTCATCATGGAGTGCAGACAATCAAAAGCACACTCATAGGCCCAAACACTGACGGTATTTATGCTTTCAATGGCGGGAGCTTTGAGCCTGTGCTTGATGACTGGACAAGAGTCATTGAGGGCGGAGTAAATATCAAAAGGCTAAACCGTTGCAGCAGCGTCCATATCCAAAGCAAAGGATGGTACGTTCTTGCGGTCGCCTCTGCGGGAAGCAATAAAAATGACCGTCTTGTTATTTGGGATTATGTCCGTGATAGGTTCTGGCTCTGGAGTGCCCCGTTCGGAGCTTCTTTTCTGACGAAAGACTTTGATGACAATGGTGACGAGCGTCTTCTTATCGGAACTAACGACGGGCATGTAATGACCCTTACTAAGGCGGATACCGACGACGGCAAGTCAATTACAAGTTATGCTCGGTCGGTGCCTCTAAATGTTTTTGGACACAAGGAAGCAGCGTATACAAAGGTGCAATCCGTAGTTGGGAACACCGTGAATTCTCCAGAGCTAAAGTTCTTTGTCGATAAAAGAGATGTGCCAGAAAAGACAATCCAGCTCAACGCTGACGCAAGCCTGAATGTTTTAGGCAGCTTTGTTCTTGGAAACGCAAGTACCGGAACCCTGGCTGATGATCGCTTTGAGACAATCAACAACAGCTTGCAGGCAAAGGGGAAAGACTTTCAGGTTCAAATAGGAGGCTCATCTCCTTGGAGATTGCGGCGCATGTATATTAGTGCCCGTGACTTGGGGGCAAGATGATTCAATGGG
>MDSZ01178612.1_pt1 | contig 15769 bp, 16 predicted proteins | sample 811201 | NCBI WGS metagenome assembly MDSZ01 (sample SAMN05326647, study PRJNA326480) | marine metagenome | isolation source: seawater | place: Indian Ocean: North | collected 2010
TACTATTAAATTTTGAGGTATCAAATTTAGATCCCAAAAAACCTTTAGTTCCTGATATAATAATTCTATTCACAAACAGCACTAATTATTAGATTGGATATAAATTTAATTTCCTTTTTTTTTAAAAAAGGATTTATAGGCAAATATATAGAATTTTTAAAAAATTTTTCTGCATTTTTCATTCTTATTTTTTTATTTAATATTAGATTTTTTTCTAATGTAATACATTGGGTTAAATCTTCAAGAACTTCGACTTTATGGCTTTTTAATTTATCAATAATTTTTTTTTTATTTTTTGAGACAATTACAAAAGAATTATACGTATCATAATAATTATGTTTATTCTTTAAAAAAGATATTTTTAAATTTTTTTCTTTACTTAAAAATTTTTTATATAGAGTTGCATTCTCAATCCTTTTTTTAATTAAATAATTTATATTTTTTAATTTAATGTTTGCTATTGCAGCCTGTATATTGTCTAATCTGCTATTAAAACCATAATGAAGATATAAACTTTTATTTTTTTTTTTTTAATCTTCCGTGATCTCTTAAAGTTCTTATTTTGTTTGCGTATTTGCTGTTGTTCGTAACAATGAAACCACCATCTCCTAATACATTTAATGTCTTCATTGGGTGTAAGCTAAAACATCCAATGTCACCAAATGTCCCGGAAAACTTTCTTTTAATTTTTGATCCAAATGATTGAGCGGCATCTTCAATTACTGAAAGATTATATTTTTCTGCTAATTGATTAATTTTATTCATATCGCAACATCTGCCAAAAAGATGAACAGGTAAAATACATTTTGTTTTTTTTGTGATTTTTTTTTCAATTTGATCAACATCTAAATTAAAATCTTCACCCACATCTACAAAGACTGGTCTTGCTCCAACATGCAATATTGCTGAAATGGTAGCGACATAAGTTAGAGGAGATATAATTATCTCAGATCCTTTTTTTAGTTTCAATTGACTTAATGACATTAGAAGTGCATCTGTTCCTGAATTAAGTCCTACGCAATGTTTAATTTTTAAATATTTACAAATATTTTTTTCAAATATTGAAACATCATCTTTTAAAATAAATTGCGATTTTTTTATATTTTTTTTAACTTGATTTAGAATTTTATTTAAAATTAGTTTATTTTCTAAATAAAGATTAGAGTATCTAATCATTTTTATTTTTTTTTATGAATAAGTTTATTTTTTTTACAACATAATTAATCTCTTTTTTACTAAGAGTGTGATAGATAGGTAAACTTAAAATTTGTTTTGAAAATTTTTCTACATTTTTAAGTTTAATTTTATTAATATTCTTAAATGGTTTTTGTTTGTGAATAGGAATAGGATAATGGATAGAAGTTTGTACTCCATTTTGTAATAAATATTTTTTAAGTTTATCTCTATTTTTTACTCTTATAATATAATTATGAAATACAGACACGCTTTTTGGATTTATTTTTGGTTTAATTATACATTCATCTAAATTATCACTATAATATTTTGCAATTGTTCTATGTTTTTTATTCCAATTATTTAAATAATTTAGTTTGGTTGAAGCAAATTTGGCATTTAAGTCACTTAATCTAGCATTGTATCCCCAACAAAGTGCAGTATCTCTATTTTTTAATCCATGATTTCTGAGAAGCAAAAGTTTTTCATAAATTTTTTTATTATTTGTAGATATGATTCCTCCATCACCATAAATACCTAAGTTTTTTAATGGATGTAAACTAAAAATACCTATGTCCCCAATAGCACCTGTCATTTTATTTTGAATTTTTGCCCCAATACTTTGGGCCGCATCTTCAATCAATACAATTCTTTTTTTTCTACATAAATCTTTAAGTTTAAATATATCTTCACAAGGTGTTCCATATAAATGAACAGGCATAATAACTTTTGTTTTTTTTGAAATTAACTTTAAAGCACTCTCATATGATAAATTGTAAGTTTCATCTACATCAGCAAGAACTGGAGTGCCTCCAGCTGCAACAATTGCACCACAACTCGCAAGAAAACTATTTGATGGTGTAATAACTTCGTCTGTATTTTTTAGGGAAAGTGCTTTGAATGTTATTATGGCACCATCAGTCCAGCTGCTAACTCCAATACAATATTTTACTCCTAAAAATTTTGCAATTTTTCTTTCAAAGTCATAAAGATTTTTACCATTTACATATTGTCCAGTATTACCTACTTCTAAAAAATCTTTAATTAATTTTTTTTCAATTAGATTAAATTCTCTTTTTAAATTTACAAAACTAATTTTCATTATAGAACTTTTTTATGCTATCTATCATATAATCTAAATCATTTTTTTTAATAAACTCATGCACTGGTAAAGAAAATGTTTCTTTGCATGCTTTTTCTGAATTGGGATATTTTTCTTTTTTCAAACTTATAATTTTGTATGCTGGCTGAAAATGCATTGGCTTTGGATAGTGTATTTTTGCATCTATGCCTTTTTTTTTTAAAAAATTTACTAGTTTATCTCTATTTTTAGCTTTAATAGAATATATATGAAAAACTTCTTTTAAATTTTTATTTCTTTCTAAAATATTTAAGCTTTTAATTTTTTTTAAATTTCTATCTAAATAATGCGCATTTTTAATTCTTGCATTTGTAATTAAATTGATTTTTTTTAATAAATGGTTTGCTACTACAGCCTGTATTGTATCTAGCCTTGAGTTATAACCATAAATTTTATTAGTATTTCTATCCACCAGTCCATGATTACGCAATAAATTCATCTTATCAGCCAGTTTTTTATTGTTGGTAACCACTACTCCTCCATCTCCCCACACATTCAAATTTTTCAAAGGATGCATGCTAAAACAACCATAATCACCAAAATTTCCTGCATATTTTTTATTTCTCATGGCATTTATTGAGTGACAAGCATCTTCAACAACTTTTAACTTATACTTTTTTGCAATTTTACTTATTTTACTCATATCACATATTCTTCCTGTCCAGTGGACAGGCAATATAGCTTTAGTTTTTTTAGTTATTTTTTTTTCAATTAGATTTGGATCGATATTAAAGTCATCTGCAATATCGACAAATATTGGCTTTGCACCAGCGGTTACTATTGCATTTATTGTTGCATAAAAAGTGAATGGTGTTGTTATTACTTCATCTCCTTCTTTAATACCAAGTGCTTTAAGTGAGAGCATTATTGCGTCGGTTCCACTTCCTACTGCTATTGCGTATTTTGATTTTTGAAGTTTCTTAAATTTATTTTCAAAAATTTTTACCTGATTTCCTAAAGTATAGTCACCAAACTTAATTATTTTTTCAATTTTTTTGAAAATAATCTTATAATCACTAAATTGTTTTGATAAATAATTATGTTTTATTTTATTTTTATTATCATTTAAGTATTGTTTAACTAGAAAATTCATTTTATTTATTTAGAATATTTGGTAATTAATTTCTACTTAAAACTAAATGAAAATAAGATTTTCCCCAATTGCTCAACAAAGTATTTTTTTTCATTTTATCTACAAAGTTATTTAAATTAGTTTCTTTTAACAAGTCATTATAAAATTTCTTTAAATTATCTAAGTTTTTATGATTTATATTCATTTTTTTTAAATTAGAAATTAGCTTTATAAATTTTCTATTATCAAATTTCTCTTTTCTTGAATTTAATAAATAGCTAATAAAGTTAAAATAATCTGAAATATAATCTACAGCAGTTACATTAGCTTGGTTTTCTAAAAAATAGATTGTTGTATCACCTGAGCCAGCACCGATGTCAATCACATTCAAATTTTTAAATAACTTTTCAGGAATATTTAATAAATTATTAAAAAGATTTTTATGATATATTTGATTTTTATTATTAATATTAATATTTATTTTTTTATAATAATTATATTGTTTCATAGTTTAAAATTTTTTTTTTCTGAAATTATATATACTCATACTTATATTCTCTAATTTTAAAATTAATTTTGAAACAAAATTAAATTTTTTATTTTCCAATTTTTGGCCAGGTATACAGTTATAATAAATTATTTTTTTAAACAATTGCCAATGAATTTTTCCTACTCTTCTTGTTGTAAAATTAAAAAAATCCAAAAATGAAAATTTTTTTTGAAAAGTTTTTTTTTCTTGATTTTGGTTCTCGAAAGTAATTATTCCAAAATTTTGAAAATTTTGCTCTAAGTAAATACTATTAGAGTCCCCGTCGCTTATTCTTTCTAAAAAATCAATATCATCTATCGTACCTTCAAACTCAGATAAATCTTTATCATTTTTATCAATTAAAATTGGTGAACTGTGGAAGTTTCGAGAAATTAATTTATTATTAATGTTACAAAATAATTTAGAAGGTGATCTATTATCAAAATCAATATAGTCAATATTTAGTTTTTTTTCATTTATATGTAGATTTTTAATTGATTCATTTATTTTTTCTAAATTTGATGTTTTTTCAGAAAGCAAAACACCTTTTAAAACTTCTGAATTATTGCATCTTAAAAAGGATGAAAAAAAAATTTTCTTTTTACCTAAGAAATTAAATAAATTATTAAAAGAACCATCCAAATAATATTCATCTGGTGATACAAAGATTAAATATCTTTTATCAGAACTATGCTTCAACCCTAGTTTTATTAAATTTGAATATGAAGTATACTTTCTTTCTACTATCAGTTCATCTGAAGGTAAAAATTTAATATCAATTTTTTTTTTTAAATTAATAAAATTATTACCTTTAAATTTTTCTACATCTAATTTCTTTGTGCAAATAAGCATGTTTACACTATTGAAATTAGCTTTTTGTAAAAATAAAGGTAAATTATTTTTTTTTAACAATGAAAAAAATAAAAACTCTTCAGCCAAATAAATATACTCATCTCCCCAAACTGGCAAAATAATACTAAGTGAATTATTTCTTAACAGGCTTTGCATATTATTTTTTATACTCGATATAATATTTTTTAGAATTTGTTATATGAAATTTGTTTGAATTAGATTTCCATTTACTTTTAGGCATAATTCTCATATCTACTGAAAATCTTATTTTTTTTGAATAATTTATTGCAGAACCATGAATTAAATCACCATTAAAAATTGCGCTCTGATAATATGGTATCATCATTGGTTTACTTTTGTTTAAATTTACTCCTCCTACAATCGTCTTAGGGGCATACAAAAGACCAACTTTATGTCCGTCTGAATTTTTTTTTGTATAAGGATTATTTTCTTTTTTGATTTTTATTTTTTGTTGGATAATTTTCTGAGATTGAGGAATAAATCTTAATGTATTTTCTTTATTTACATTCAATATAGGTGTCCAAAGATTAACTGCACCAAGTCCATTTTTACCATAAAATCTCTCTCTATGCCAACCTATACTATCAGTTTGTTCATCAATATATTTTATTGGTCTTGATGCTCTGAGATATAAATGAGATTGAAAATAGAAACCATCTTCACCTATATATTTTTTAATATCTTTTTCCAATAAAGTAACAATTTTATATGATATATTTTCTCTATAAATTTGATTTTGAGTTTTTAAAACAATTTTTCTAAAATCTTCTAGTTTCATTGATAAATAAAATTTTTCTTTTTGTGAAAAATTACTTAAAATAATCTTTTTTATTTGATTAATAACTTTTTTGTTTTTGTGTGTTAAAAGTTGTATAGATGATTTTTTGTAATTACTCCTACACATTCAATGTTTCATTTTTATAATTGGTTTAAAAATTTTACCTTTAGAAAAATCTCTGATAATTTTATTTATATCTTTTAAATCATATTGTTTAACAAATATTGAATTAAGAATATTTAATTTATTTTTAATCTTAGGCGCAATTTCAAGAAAGGATTTTTTTTGACCATATCCACCAGCCCATGATCCTTTTATTTTTTTTCCGCTGATTAAATCATGTGGAGGAAGTTTAATTTTTTTTCCATCACGTGGGTGAGACGCAAATACAAGTTTTCCTCCACCTTTAGCTATAAGATCAAATCCCATTTCAATTGTTTCAGTCAATCCCGCACTTTCAAAGCAGTAATCAACTCCTTTTTTTTCATAATTTAAAACTTCTTCGATAGTTTTTTTTCTACTCTTAAAAAGTATTTTCTTATGAGCTATAAAATTTATTCTTTCTAAATTTCTCTTATTTTTATCTATAACATAAATTTTTTTTGGGTTATAATTTGTGAGCGCCAATAATGCACTTAAACCTATTCCTCCTGCTCCAATTACAGCTACTGTTTTGTTCTTAAGTGATTTAATCTCATTATCTATTAAACCGTAACCAGTTGGTATGGCACAACCTAATAAAGCTGATGTTTTAAAATCTAAAAATTTTGGTTTTTTGTAAATACAATTTTCATAAACTATAGAATAATTTCCGAAAGTTGTTATTGGTCCTGAGTTAATTTTCTGCCTTTTGCTATTTAAATAAATAATATTTTTAGTTTTAAGTTTTTTATTTTTTATCCAACTTAAAATTACTTCATCACCGACTGAAAAGTTTTTAACTGAATGATGTTTTGATATTATAACTCCACTAGCTTCATGCCCAAGAAGATGTGGTAAATATTTATCTTTTCCTCTTCCTCCATTAATTTCCATTAATTGACTTTTACAAACGCTTGAATACATAATTTTTACCAGACATTGTTTTCTCTCAACTTTAGGGATGTTTAATTCTTGAAGTTCTAGAGGTTTCTGAATTTCCCTAAGCACTGCTGCCTTTAATTTTTTTGGTATAAGCAATTTATTATATAAAGTTTATATGTTGAGGAGGCAGTCCTTCTGGCTTCTCTAAATCAATTTCACCTTTTTTATATGAATCTAAAGCTTCATTGACTTTGTGCTGAATGCATAACGAACCACACATTTTTTGTGCATTGAAATTTGGGGAAGATAAGTAATTCATTACATCCCAATATTTGTCAGAAAAAACTATATCTTTAAATCTCGACTCGCAAATATTACCAATATGAAATTTTTTATACTTTTCATTAAAAAATGGCCCACAAGGTGCAACTAGTCCTGAACCAGACATTTGAAGAAGAAAAGGAGCGCCGTAACACCTTTGATAACTTCTTCCTTCATTTCCTTTGTCTTTAATTTTTGACCATTTAATTACTACTTTATAATCATCTGTTGAAAACTTTTCTGCTTCTTCTAATAAATGATATAAAGATTCATATTTTTCATAATCAACACCCAGCCAGCCATCTTCATTATCTGAACAATGTTTAATTATAGCATAGTCTGGTTTTAAATCATGTCCAAGTTTTGCAAATGGTATTATTTGATCTTTGTCTTGAGGCATCAAGACCATTTGAATGCCTATAGTAACATCTAATTTAAGTCTCTTTTTTATTTCCATCATATCTTTTATATTTTGACAAACTCTATCAAAATAACTTTCCTTACATCCCATAATTTCTGCGTATCTTTTTCTTTCACCAGCGGAAAAATTTACTCTCAAATAGGTCATATAGGGCAATACTTTTTCAGCGATTTTTTTTGTCAACACAAAAGCATTAGAAGCTGCTGACATATTTATACCATTCTCATAACCTTTTTTTACTGCATCAACAAATAATGGAGAAATAGTGCTTTCCCCGTCACTTATAAAACTTATTGCTTTAACTCCCATTTCTCCACAATCATCTAAGAAATTATCCATTACTTTTTTTGTAATTATAGATCTTTTATTTTCTTGCATCTGTGCATAACAGAAAGAACATGCATAGTTACAAGCTCTTGTTAAAGCCATATCTATTGTAATCGGCGCAAATCTCTCACCTCTTTCCCATTGCTGCACTTTCTCTAAATGCCAAGCTATTTTGGTTCCATCAAGTATTAGTTCTCTATTAGACATTTACAACCTCAATTTATTACTATCTCTTTTTTCTCCTAAAAACAACTCTATTCGAAAATCGCAGTTTTTCTTAAAAAACTTTTCAAGCATTAAAATATAATTAATCTGATTGATATTACTATTACTTATTTCTCTATCGACGTCTAAAATTATTCTAAAATTATCTTCAATTTGTTTAAAATTAATTTTATTTTTTTCAACTTTATGATCATTGCAAAAGTTTAATATTAACCTGTTTATAATTTTTTCTTTATCTTGATTAGTTTTTTCTTCCCAATCATTAGAAATATTTTGATAATGTTTATTTACTTTTGTATGAGACATTCCTTCTTTTGTGTTCAATTCACTATAAACTTCTTTTAAAATTTTTTTTAAATATATAAAAATTAAACCATAATTTTCATAATGAAATATACCAATATTCTTATTATCTAATTTAAAATATTTATATAAAAAATAAATTAATGAATGGTCTAAAACTTCTCTAAATGGAAGATTTAAACTTACTGTTTTATAAATTTCAATAAAATTACCTATCAAATTAGTATCTTCGTTAATTTCTTTTTTTTTGGAAAATTCTATATCTTTTAAAATCCAACTTTCATTTTCAATATAAAATATTAATTGATTTTCTAAAAAATTTTTTTTAATATTTATTAATTTCTTCTTACTTTGATTATTATTTTCAACAATTTTATAATTATAATTCATTAAAAGATTCTTTAGGCTATCAGTAAAAAGTTTTTTTCTAAAACTTAGATCAATTTTAGATATATATAACTCTTCCTTTTTTTTTACTTTTGTTAATATTTCAGATTTTATAGAGTCAAATATTTTAAATTCAATTTTTACTCTAAAATTGTGTTTATTGTCCTCAACAAAATATTCAATATCTCCAATGTTTTCTTTTAATTTTAGTATTTTGTTTATTTGTTCAGAACTTAGATAATCTTTATCGAATTCAATTGTAAAGTCTTTGATATCACACTCTCTAAAATTGCTGATTAAATTATATACGCTTTCTACTGTATTTGGGCTTGGTACCCAATATTTTAGATAATCTAAATCAGTATTGAAACCTCTTAATTTATTTTCAATTTCATTATTATAGTTTTCAAGAATAGAATTGAAGTTTACTTTCATTTATTAGAAGGGACCTTTAAACCACTCTCCTGGAATATCATGATGTTTATTTTTTTCTGCAGAAAGTAAATTTTCAATTTTTAATTTATTTTTTAATTTCATAATTTTTAAAACTTCATAAATGATATTTTCAAAGGTATTGTAATAGTTTTTTGTTAATGAATAACTTGTTGGTTCAGGTGAGTCGGGCAAATTTAATTTAACGGGTTTTGATCTTAAAAAACTAAATGAATTTTCTACAACTTGTGAAATTATTTCACTTCCTACTGAGCATATTGGATGGCTTGTATCTAATACAATTAATCTTCCAGTTTTTTTTAAAGATCTATGAATTGGTCTCATATCAAGAGGCTTTATAGATAATAAATCAATTATTTCTACATTAATGCCTACTTTTTTTAAAATTTTTGCTGCTTTAATTGCCTCGACTGTCATATATGACATTGAAACTATTGTTATATCTTTTCCTGATATTTTTTTTTTAGATTTTCCTAAAGGTAATTTGTAAAAACCATTTGGTACATTTTGAATAGAATTATGAAGCCATCTATTTTCAATAAAAATAACAGGGTTATTATCAAATATTGAGGATATCAGTAAACCTTTAGCGTTATAAGGATCTGATGGCATTACCACTTTCAACCCAGGTATGTGAGCAAACAAAGATTGTAAATTTTGTGAGTGTGTCGGCCCTTGTCCCCATCCTCTTCCTGTAATTAATCTTATGGTAATGGCAGCACTTTTTTGTCCTCCAAACATAAAATGCCATTTTGCAGCATTATTAATAATTTGATCCATTGCTAATAAAAAAAAGTCTAATCTTTGATGTATATAAATTGGTCTTAAACCATTAAGTGAAGATCCAATTGCAATTCCTGTCATTGCATTTTCAGAGGTTGGTATATCAAATACTCTATCGCTACCAAAATCTCTTTCTAAATTTTTAGTAGAACCAAATATTTTTTTTGGGTCGGTCACTCCAAGTCCATAACATATTACATTTTTATCTTTTTTCATGCTAATTGATAAAGCTTGATTAATACTATCGATAAAATTTATTTTTTTACTTTTTATAGACATATCGTTTGTAGTTTTTAGCTTTAGGAAATTTAGATTTTTCTGCAAAATCAAAAGCTTTTTCAATTTTTTTGTCAATTTGATGATTAATATTCTTAAGAAGTTGAGAATGATTTTTGCCAATTTTTTTTATTATTAAATTTAAAGGGTCTTTTTTTAACCAATTATCTTTTATCTTTTTAGGTCTATAGTTTAATGAGTCATCCCAATTTGGACCACAATGCTCTAACCAGCGATATGTTTTAAATTCTAAAAATTGAGGACCTAATCCTTTATTTGCATTGCTTATAGCTTTTTTTGAAATTTTAAATACTTGATCAATAAAATTTCCATTTCCAGAAAAGGAGTTTAAACCTACTCCTCCAACCATTTTATGAATTTTTCTACTTATTGGCTGTCTAACCTTTAAAGGACTATAAACAGAGTAATAATTATTTTCACAAACAAAAATAATTGGTAATTTTTTGACTATCGAAAAATTTAATGACTCCCAAAATGCACCCGTCTCGACAACAGCATCTCCTAGGAAAATAAATGTTAATCTTTTTTCTCTTTTTATTTTAGAAGAAAGTGCTAAGCCAACTCCTACTGGAACACTGTTTCCAACAATAGCGGTTGAGCCCATAAAGTTAACCTTCAAATCTACTAAATGCATTGATCCTCCTCTGCCCTTAGAAGAACCACTCTCCTTTCCATAAATTTCAGCAATCATCTTTTTTATATTTCCTCCTTTAGAAATATAATGTGCGTGAGGTCTATGACTTGAGATTACAAAATCTTTTTTTTTCATTAAAAGAGATAAAGCTGATGGAACACCTTCCTGTCCTACAGAAAGATGAGTTGGACATCTCATTTTTTCTTCTTGATATTTTTTTGAAATAAGAAGTTCTAGTTTTCTTATTTCATAGCAAATTTTATAGGCTGATATTTTTTGAGAAAAATTCATGGAATAAACCAATAATAATCACCTTCATAATCACATTCACTAAAAAAAAATTTCCATTCGTCTACGCTCATAATCGTCTTAGCTGTTAAATTCCAATCAAACATTCGTTTTTTTTCATCTTCATTTCTATATGCATCCACAGTCAAAAAAGAATACTTTTTAGTTACTCTATTAATTTCTTTAATTGCTTTTTTGCAATCATTTTTATCTAAATTGTGTATTGTATTAATTGATATTACTACGTCAAAACTGTTATCTTCAAATGGCAAATCTGTAGCATTTGAAACTTGCAAAAATGGTTTAACCTCTTTTTTTGAATTTTCTATAGCATATGAAGATATATCTACTCCTTTTACCTTCATGCCAGGCACTTCACAAATCAAATCATAAAGCATAAACCCTTTTGCACAACCAATATCTAGTAGACTAGTTTTTGAATTCAAGTTCCAATATTTCTTAAAATCTTTTACAGTTTGCATCCAGAATCTTGAATTATATTTAAACCCCCCGTATCCATAATCTCTTTCACCATCAAAAAAATCTTTTCCAAACCTTCTAGCAACTTGTCTTACTTCTTCTGTCTTATTTGACACTCTTGAAGTTAAATCTCTGTTAGATTTTGGATAATTTTTTAATAAATCAATCTCTTTTCCCATATTAATCTATTTTTAATTTTAACATTGATTTAACAGTATAATTATTGTCCTTTGCTCGAAATTTTTTATTTGTATAATTAAAAATTATTTCTTTCATAGCAGTTTCAATTCCAAAATTTGGTTTGAAACCCATTTTTAAAATTTTTGAAGAATCAAGTCTATATGATCTTACATCGTTTGATTTTAATATTTTAATTTTACATGGAATTAAATTTTTTATTTTTCTTGCTATATCAATTATTGAAATATTTTCAAATCCTGCATTATAACAACCTGATGGTATTTTTTTTTTTGTTAAAAAAATAAATAAATTTGATAAATCCTTAATATGAATACTTGGTCTAAATTGTTTTCCACCAAATACTGTAATTAGTTTTTTTTCTAAAGCTTGATAAGTAAGCATATTAACTGATACATCTAATCTCATTCTTTTTGAAAAACCACACACTGTTGCAGGCCTAACACATATAATTTTGATTTTATCTCGATAACTTAACATAACTCTTTCAGCTATCATTTTTGTCTTATTATAAACTGACACCGGCACAAGATCTAAATTCTCGTGTACTTTTTTTTCCTTTTTAACCCCATAAACACTTCCAGAACTTGCATAAATTATTTTTTTAACTTTATTTTTAATTGCAAAATCACAAATTTTTTTTGTTGATAATACATTTACTTCCCATGAAAGTTCTGGTTTTAAATCGACAGCAGGATCATTTGCAATATTGGCCAAATGAATAACAGTGTCTATATTTTTAAAATCAGATGATTTTATATTTCTAATATCTTTTTTAATTAAATTTAGATTTTTATTTTTTTTTAAATTCTTCCCAAACCATTGACTATCTATAACCCTTACCTTGAATTTATTTTTAATTAATTCTGGTGTTAGAAGTGAACCAACATAACCACATCCTCCTAAAACTAATATATTTTTCATGATGTAATTTGCAGTATTAGATGTTACTTAAATAAAAAACAAGAAATAATTATGAAGAATAAGAAATTTAATAAAGATAATAGGTTGATTAATTCTCAAATATTAAATTTATTTGGACTTCAGGCCATTAGGTACTTATTAACATCATTTATATATTTTGTAAGAGGTATAATTTTTGCTTGGAAAAAAAATAAGTATGTAACTACTTTAAATGATGACGGAATAGTAATAATCAATAATTTTCTTAAAAAAAAAGATCTTAATTATATTAAGAAAAATTTTAATTCTATTGCAAAGTTAGGTGTTAAAAAAAATTTGGTTGATGGTGACACTACTTGTGTAAACTCTACTATTTCAATAAAAAAATTAAAAAAAAATTATATTTTAAAAAAAATTATTTTTTCAAACAATATTATAGAAATTCTTGAAGCATGTGAGAGAAGAAAGTTTAAAAAAAATGATTTTTATAATCACAAAAATGGAAAAAATGTTTGGTTAGATATTTTAAAAAGAAACAATTCAAAAAAAAAAGATTCACAAAAATTTTTACATAGTGATACTTTTGTTAATACACATAAAGTATGGTTTTTTCCTGATAAGATTACCAAAATAGATGGGCCTCTAACAATAGTCAAAGGTTCTCATAAGTTTAGTTTATATAGAATGGTACTAGAATATCTTAATAGTGTGATATTTAAATTCCCAACTATAAATGAAAAAAATTTCAAACTTAAAAAATATAAAGAAAAAGAATTTAAATGTATTGTAAAATCTAATTCTCTAATAATAGCTAATACAAGAGCATTTCATAGGAGAGGGAATTCAAAAATAGGGAGGATAAGAAGACAAATCCATTGGCAAATTCGTTTTGAGCCATTTAAAAATTTATTAATTAAGAGCTATTGATATATCTACAGGATAATTAAAATATTTTTTACAAAATTCTTTTCTGAAATTCTGTATTTCTTCTTGAAACCACCATTCTTCACTATAATTCCAAATTTCATTTATTTTATTCGCCGCATTATCATATTCATCAAAAAAAACTCCTAACTTTCTAAATTCTTCATAATCTGATTTAGCTTGATCTCTAAAATTGTAAAATCTTTTATCTAAAAAAATTATAGTTGGTATATTTTTAAAAATACATTGAACAGTTGTTGTTGCATTATAAGTAGCTATCATAATTTTTGAATGTAAAAAAATTTCATTAAGATCTTTTCTTGCTAAATCTAATTTAATATTTGGAAATTTTTTTTTCCATAATTTTTCGCTAAATGTGTCAGTGAAATAAGGTTTTGGTCTTACAATTACATTTTCTTTAATATCTTCATTAAGCGTTTGATATAAATTCATTTGAGAATTTAGATAGTCTAATGTGTTAGGAGATCTTGGTCTGCTTCCTTCATACAAAAAACTATATTTACTTAAATTATATCCAATTAAAGTACATGTCTCTTTGTTTTCTAGCTCTTTTTGGTTAGTGTATGGTTTAATACCTGTGCTTAAAACTCCAAAAGGAATCACTTTTTCTACATTTTTTTTTGACCATCCATAAGTATAAAACTTATCTGATATTTCGATATCATGGTTTTCGAATACATTATATCTATCACTTCCATGACCTCCCCCTTGCTGATATACTTGTAATTCAGTTTCGTTCTCATGAACATTTTTAGCAATCCACATGTTCAAACTATCTTCACATCTTGTACCATTTATTAATATTTTTTTTGTTTTAAAATTAAGGTTATTTTTTTTAAAAATTAATTGTATTTTTTTGAAATTTTCTAAATAATTTTGTGGCATCAAATAAATTAAACAATTCCAAATATAATTTTCTAGATTGTCAGAAAATAAATTGTCTGAAATAATTTGACTTCTTTTTTTAAAATCATATTTTTTCTGCTTAATATTGATTAATGAAGTTTTTATATATTCTAGATCTAATTCAGGTATTTTATAATTTTTATAAATAGAATTTTTTTCGTTTGCTGATAAAGAATTATTCAATAGTACAAAACTTAAATTTTTATTAAATTTTTGATAAAAACTTATTAGGAAATATGTTTTTATTTTTTTAAATTTTGACTTTATTCTAGAGAATTTAGTATTACCATCAAGTTTTAAAAAATTAAAAATTCTGTCTAAAAATTTTTTTTTTAAATATTCTTTTTGTTTACTTTTAAATATAAATTCTGAATTTCTATTTTTTGAGTCAAAATCCTCTAGGTATACTTCTTTCAATAATTGCTTCTTGTTTTGAAATTCAATCGCTTTAGTATAAAGAAAATGATTAAAATTATCGTTATCAGATGCCATAAACCCTAAATGAGAAGTGTCTTTTAAATTTAAATTTTCTGACTTTATGTTAATATAAGGAATATTATCTATTTCGTATTTTTCTAAAATATTTTTAGTAGTAATCCATCTTTCATAGCAAATGTTAATCATAAATTTTAGATAATAACCACCAATAATAGACCAATATCTTTCATTAAATTTAGATTTATGCTCAATATTTAAAGCTGAAAAAAATTTTGGTTGAATTTTTTTTTTTAATATATCTAGATAAAAAAGTTCATTATCAGAAGGCATTTTGTAAAATAAATTTCTATCAGGTGTTTCAAAATTTGTTTCTTTTAAAGCAATATTCATAAAATCATTAATCATGAGTTTGTTACATTTATTTTCTATGTTTTTCAAAATAGGATGGGTTATCAGACAATAACTGCTCATGATTTATTTTTTATGAATATACTCTAATAAATAATTCTTAAAATTATTATTTTTTTTAATCCAATTTATAGTTTGTTGGATACCTTGTTCTAATGTAAATTTTTCAGACCATTTTAATTCTTTACGAATTTTGTTCGAATTTAAAAAATATTTATTATCTTTTCCAACTCTATCCTTTACATTTTTGATATATTTGTTTGAATCTAATTCTAGATTTTTAAATATAATCTGCACCAAATTTTTAATTGATATAAATTTATTTGTTGAAATATGATATGTGTTACCAATTTTACCATTTTTCATTATTTTAAAAATAGCATTTGAAACATCATCAACATAAATAAATGATCTTAAACTTTTTCCACCTCCATGAAGTTTTATTTTGGTTCTCCTTAATCCA
>MDSZ01018030.1_pt1 | contig 15768 bp, 11 predicted proteins | sample 811201 | NCBI WGS metagenome assembly MDSZ01 (sample SAMN05326647, study PRJNA326480) | marine metagenome | isolation source: seawater | place: Indian Ocean: North | collected 2010
CAGGATTATGAATAATGTTTATCAACTTTATGTTCTATTACTTCTATTTTTAGCATGCAGTCTTTTAGGAAAGGCCGATGAAAAGGATGGGTTTGTTCAGATTTTTAATGGTAAGACGTTGAAGGGGTGGAGGAGTGCACCAGAGACAACTTACAAACCTTGGTCAGTTAAAAATGGAGTCATTAGAGGTGAGGGCCAAGAAGACAGACTTATATACTTGGTTTACTCTGATGACGAATCCTTAAAAGATTTCGAACTTAAATTTCAATACAAAATGGTAACCAAAGGTAATACTGGTGTTGAGATTAGGACTCGTCCTGATAAAACAAACAAAAGACCTTTTGAAGGCTATCATGCAGATATAGGCCATGTTGGTATTGGTGCCGGTGTACTTGGTGCGTGGGATTTTCATTTCGGTTCAGGAACACGTCGTGAATTTCCATGTCCTAGGGGCACTCGATTAGTTATTGATAGCGCAGGCGAAGGAAAAGCCGAAAAAATTAAAAACGCAGTCACAATAGAAGACATAAAACGGCACGACTGGAATCAGTGTAGAATTGTAGCCAAAGGAAATTTTTTCCAATTGTGGATAAATAATAAGCTGGCCTCTGAATTTACGGATAACATCAGAAAAGGACAGCTTGAAAAAGGTTTCATAGGCTTACAGCTTCATGACAAGGGAATGGTTGTAGAATTTAAAGATATATATCTGAAAACACTATAATTCATCGATTTGACTGCCTAAATGATCAGGCTTACTCTTAAAGAGCTCATCACTATATGTGAATGATATATTGTTATTATGAAGAAACTGATCCTCTTAGTTATTGTTGGAGTCTTATTTATTGGATGCAAAGATAAAGAAACTCAAAAGGAAGAGAGTACTACTAATGCATCGCAAACTACCATAGAGGGACCAGACTTAACAGGATTTGAATATAGTTTATTAGGGGATTCTGTTGTTATAACAAAATGCACGTTAGCCGGACAGGTCATTGTTCCAAATGTCATTGAGAACGTTGCTGTCACATCAATAGGAGAAAATGCCTTTTATGGCAATGTTGGAATGACATCTTTGATTCTTCCAGACACTTTAAATTCTATTGGTAACTCTGCCTTCAGGGGATGCATTGGAATAGCTGATATAACAATTCCTCCAAACGTTACAAATATTGGGGTTTCTGCATTTAGTGGATGTTTAAAACTAAAGACAGTCAAATTTCTAGGCAATGCCCCAGAAAATTCTAAGTATATGTTCAAGGATGCGCCTGCCACTCTGTATTTTGATCCTGGAAAAGATGGTTGGGAGAAATCCATTGGAGGTAGGCCAATCAAACCGATGCAAGACCTCCAAGGCTAGAAGTACAAAAAGTTTATGCAGATCAATTGCCCAGTATGCTCAACAGTCATTGAGGTAAATGAGGAGCATGCTGGTCACAAAGGAAGGTGCGTTAGTTGTAATACTAAATTTATAATTCCAACAAGTTCTGATCAGGAAATACAAATTTTAGAGGTTGGACAGAAGCCGGAGCCAGTAGTCGCCACGAGCCAGAATAATTCGCCTCCTGTCCTCAAGATGCCGGCTGCTCCGGCGTATGCTCCCCCTAAACCGGTAGTGATAAAAAAATCAGGATCACCCATGGGGTTATTGGTTTTGGTTATGTTGATCGGTATATGTGGGGTAGGGTTTTATTTGGTTAAAAGTGGTAAAATGATTCAAATCTCCAATGGAGATTCCAATGCTAATCAGACCGTAGTAACAAAAAAAATAATCGTTCAATCACCAGGGAAGAAAGAAACCGACGCAAAGCAATCAGTTGATGGTAAACAACCAAGTGATGTAGATGAAAATGTTCCGTTTAAGTTGCCTGACTCTATAGATGATAGCTTCGAGATTACTGAAGAAAATAAATCAAGAGCTTTGGCATTTCTAATGTCGGGTGAGATTAGAAAAAGAGAAAGTGTTTATGATGCTTTTCGTGAGCTGGGTGAACGATTCAAAGAGACCTATGAACAGCTTTTAGTTAAAGCCCGAACAGAAAGGTTAAGCGAATTAGAAAAAGAAATCACGCAGTTGAGTGACTCCGAACAAATTTCGGATGCTTTAGAAAATGACTTTCAGTCTTGGAAGGATGCAGCAAACAACGGTATCAAGCTTGCAATGACCAAATGGAAAGAAAAAGACCCGACGGGATACAAACAAAAGGTTTTAGAAACCAATGAAGCTGTAAAGCGAGCAGAGGAACTTTACCTTGTTTTATCTGAAGCCTTCGAAGGCAAGCAGTTTGACAATAATGACTCCTTAAAAGGATTTGTTGTTTTGTTTAATGAGCTTGATTCCGAAATAGCATGGTCAAAAGGTGAAGACTCCACGCTGGAACTTAAACTTTCTAATATCATCGAAGAAATTAATAATAAAAACGAGAAAGTAAATGGAGGTGATGGAGCTGGAGATGATTTGAAAAGCATTAAAATATTTGTTGAATCAAACCGAGCAATTCTTAATTTCAATGAGCAGGTAAATTGGGGGACTTCATTGTATAAAAAACTACTATTAGAGATAAACCAAAAGCGGATTGCACTTGGCTTTAATGCTCTTAAAATTAATGAACAACTAACTACCGCTTCAGAAATGCATTCGGGTGACATGCATTTTCAAGAATTCTTCTCCCATAAAAGTTTTGATGGAGCAGGTTATGCCGACAGAGCAAAGAGGGCAGGCTTTGGAGGTAAAGTCTTTGGGGAATTTCTATACAGGGCTAGCCCGGATCCTATTTCAGCATTCAATTATTGGTGGACGGTAGATAGCCAGAGAATAATGATGTTGAATAAAGAAACCGACACCATTGGAGTTGGCAGAGCTGAAAATTATTGGACCGTAAATATAGGTAAGCTCGCCGATTGATAAAAAGCTCGCTTATGGAAGTTGGGAAGAGTGATGGTGTGCAATCGGCTGTTCTTGAGAATTATCAATAACGTATGTAAACCTTGCAGGCACTTTGACTTCAACCCCATTTTCCTCTTTCAGAAATGTATATAAACCACTCAATATTTGAAGGTTGTCGGCTAGATCTTGTGTGCTCATTGAATCAAAGTCAAAAATGACTCCAGCTCTAGGGTTGGTGAACAAATTTTCGAAGTAATCTTTGATTAAGTCCTTAGATGTTAGAGGGTTTGGTGAGAATGTTGCCACCAATACGGCCTCAGAGTGATAAAGAGAGAAGACCTCTTCAAGGTTATGAGAATTTACTGCATTGCTCCACTTTTCAAGGATAGGATGTGCCATGATTAGTTAAGTTTAATGAATTTTATATTATATAGATTAAATATTCTATGAAGGTTCAACATTAATTGTATTTTATAATTAGCCAATAAATTTTAGGTTTCAAAAATAAATTATGGCATCCATAAAATTCTTATTCATTATGAAAATCATCAAACATTTTTCAATAATGCTGTAATGAAAGTTCTAATCTTAACTGACAATTAAGATATCTTGTGTAAATCTATATCTTGGTCGTTGACTAGACCAGTTGCAGTTGATCTTATTGGTAAATAATCATGCGTTGTACAAAATGTGGGAACATAAATGATAAAGTCATAGACTCACGTGAGTCTAAGGATGGTCTTTCTGTTCGTCGTAGGCGGGAGTGCATAGACTGTGGGCACCGCTTCACGACATACGAGCATTTTGAGCATAGTGATATGAGAGTCGTTAAGCGTGATGGGATTAGAGAACCTTTTAGTAGGGAAAAACTATTAAATGGTTTTATTAAAGCCTGTGAGAAAAGGCCGGTGAGCATCGAAATTCTTGAGAAGGCTGTGGACACTATCATGTCAGAGCTGGAGTCAGAGGGTTCGAGGGAGGTTTTGACTCAGGTACTTGGCGCAAGAGTGATGACGAAACTCGAAAGAATTGATCCGGTTGCTTACGTCAGATATGCATCCGTCTATCGACAGTTTCAGGATGTTGGAGAATTCATTGACGAGATTGAATCTTTGGGAAAACGTCCTTAAAAATTTTAAAAACTTTGACGGTTTTTTTTCTTACAATAGCTTGCCTTATTTAATTATTTTGGCTCATGATATGCTTTTATCCCCCCCATTAAATAAAGCATTTTTCAAACCTACTCAGCAAGATGGTCTGTCAGCCAAACGTATTACCTTTACTTAAATTTGGAGATTATGAAGTCGTCAGTTATGAAGCACGATGGCTGTCAGACGAAATAACAAAAGCGGCTAGCAAAGCAGGTCATGAAGATTGGTTCTTTGCAGGAGATATCACAAGGGCAGTAATAGAATACCTAAAGAATCGCTTTCCTAAAAATACGATTACGATCGAGGAATTATATAAAAAGATTGAAACGGCCTTGTCCTTCATGGGATGTGATGATATCGCAAGAACTTTGGAAATTGTTCCACCTCCTGTTCGTATTTCACTAATGGACATAGCTCATGAAGCAGGTTCCGGTTTCGAATTGGAATTTTTTAGAATTCTCAAAGAAAAATTAATTGATACCGAGCGATGTGGAACGTCCCAAATAATTTGCTTCGAATTACGTAGAGCTGTAAAACATTTGTGTGGGGCTGGAAGATGGAATTCACTATGCCAAGACCTTGCAGAGGAAATTAATGATTACATTATTTCAGAACTGGCTCGCACAAGGAGCGGTGAAATTAGCCTTGTCCTAAAATAATTTACTAACATTGTCTACAATGGAGGATAAAACTCTTTTTGAAAAAATTGTAGATAGGGAAATACCAGCCGAAATCATATATGAGGATGATCTTTGTCTAGCGTTTAATGACATCGCTCCTCAATCACCTACGCATATTCTTATCGTCCCTAAAAAAGTGATCCCTAGGCTGGCAGAGGCAAACGAAGATGACAAAGCAGTCCTCGGTCATTTGTTGTTTAAGGCTAGAGAAATTGCCGAGAATAAAGGTCTTTCTGAAGAGGGAAAGGGGTTTAGAGTTGTTATTAATAATGGCGAACATGGGGGAGAAACAGTCCCGCATTTGCACGTTCACTTGCTAGCAGGCAGGCCGTTGCTTTGGCCGCCAGGATAGTTGATTTAGTCGCCGTCCTTAATTTTACATAAAGGAAGTGCACCTTTGAGGGTCTTGATTCCCTTGCTTGTAATAAGAGTATCACTGATATCAAGATATTTTAAGTTCCTGAATTTTGAGATAATTGAAATGGAATTATCACTGATCTTTGTTTTTTGCAGCCAGAGATCCTTAATCGCTTTGAGTTCAGATAAGTGATCTAATGTTTTATCTGTTATTCTAGTCTCTGCTAAATTTAAACCTTGCAGGTTGACTAACTTAGTTAATTTACTTGTCCCCTCATCAGTGATTGCTGTCCCTCTTAACCCCAAATATTCTAAATTTTTCATTTGAGATAAGTGCTTCATTCCATTGTCAGTTACTTTTGTTTTTCCGATAGGAAGGAGTTTGATGGATTGCATTTGGGCAATCTTTTCCAAACTATTATCGCCTATACCTGTCTTGTATAAATTTAGCCATTCTAACTTTGGTAGTTTTGAAATAGAAATAATACCCAGGTCGGTGATCAAAGTGTTTTCTAAAGATAGATCAGTGATTTCTCTCAGATTTCCAATTAATGCAAGATGAGAGTCTCTGACCTTCAAATTATTGTTTGCCGAAATTTCGATAACTTTATGGCTTTCATTATTTCTAAAAATAAATACACCTAAATCATCTAATTCTTTGGTTCCTTGGTTTTTATGTGAAATGTCATCATTACTTGCACCACTAGTCACTTCAAAAGTAAAGACCAAGCTAAGTTTTATAGCAGTAAAGACCGTCAGAGGGAAAAGGCACATGAGTTAAAATACAATTCACCATAAGGAAAATGAAGTCTTATTTAAATTATTGATTTATAAGAATTTTTTTATGTGGTCTTTGTAACGAGTATAAACATAGCCAAGACCAACGAACACTGCTCCCAATACAAAAAGGCTTGCAATCTTTAACTCGGTTGGCATGTCCCAAATAATTGGCACTAGTGACAAAAGTGAAATTCCCAAGATCGTTAAACCAACCAATCGATACCAACGTTCCTTTAAGCCTATTCCTATAAGGAAGTTAATTACAGCTAATCCAGACCAGGTTATAGTCCGAAACCCTGGTGTTGCGTCAGATATTTTTACGCTGCACCAAAGAAAAATGGCGATAGAGCTGCATATGATTATGGCATTGTGTATTTGTGGATTAATTAGAGACGAGTTTTTGATTCGTTTTGTAACTTGTTGAACGGTTAGCAATCCAAGGATGCCAACCAGGCTAAATAATGAAGAGTGTTTATCAGTGAGTTCTTCGCCTAAGTATATAAACGCAGTGACCAGAAAAATAAGGCTAATGGGCTTGAATAGTTTTTTATCAAAAATAAAATTTTTGATGTTGGTGAAGTTGCATGCAATATACAAAAATATACTCACTAATGATCGATAGTCATCCGGGGTGTAGTTGTATATCCATGAGATCATTAAAATTATTAATACTGCAGAGTATATGTTTTGGGCGCCCTTCAAATATTTGTTAACTGAGTCTGCGCGGTTAATCCAAAATTTTAAGAAACTTACGATTCCTATAATTGTAGATATAGGTATTAGAGCAAGTAATGGATGCTCACCGTTTTGGTCGAGGCATGTGTTGATTAGGACAAGGCATGAGAACCCAAGAAACAAATGAGAAAATAAACCCAGGTACTTGAGTTTGTTCATATAACTATAAGCTATTAAAGAAATGGATAGTGCAGGGCCGAGCCATAACCATATTGAGCCATTATCTGCCGTGTCAATTGTCCCTGAAAGGCTCCATGAAAAGATTTGAGTTATTAAACAAAAAGAATAAAAGCCTTCAATACAGTTTGAGATATGCAACCCTTTGCCTCTGTTGTTGATTGGAGTAAATATTATATGGCCTTGTAATTTCCACCAATGGACCAAGGACAGTGTAATCACAAGAATAGATATATTCTGAAAGATGGACCCGTGTTCATAAATGAAATTTAGAGAAAATAAACTAACAAAAAGAAACGGAATTTGTCCCAAAAGAGTTAGCTCACGGGTTCTTAGGAAATAATAGGAAGCGCATCCAACCATAGGTGCTGACGCAAAAAGTAATAAATTGTAAAAGTGGTTTGTTGTTACGCCTTCATCTAGGTGGTTGAATTGATATAATAGGGATGAGGTGAACATTAATATTGCCGCTCCAATAAAAAATGTTGTGAAATCTCTGAGTAAATTTTCTTTTTTATGTTCAATTTTTTTTGCGGATACAATTCCACAGGCCAAAAGAAATACAGTGATGGTTAATGAACTCATCAGATAATCAGCATTATTATTATTGATGGAAATAAAGCCGAAGACGACCGCTGCAATGGATGTGGCGACGGCAGCATACTGGACGAGAATGTTTTTAATTCGTGTTGAACTAAAGAGTAAGACTAAAGACTCGGCTGCAAGTATTGGTCCCTTGATCGATTCTGATTGTTTTGTTGCCATCAGTCCCAGAGTAGCCAGCGAAAGTCCCTGAACTAGGTAAGCATTTTTTGTGAGAGGGTTGTTTTTGAGTACCTTGGATGAAATAAAGGCACATCCGATGAGGATGAGTCCGATTGATAGTGCTAAAACCCAGAAGTTACTTTCTGGTAATTTGAATACTTCCCAAGTCATAAATCCAAATAAAGATGCATTATTCAGGGTGAGGAAAGTGGCTCTTTGGTTGTCACTAAACTCATGGTGTTTACAAATAAAAATGGCAACAGTGTAAACCATCCAGAGAGCTCCAAGGAAAAGAGTTACCAGTAAGAAGTCAGGCGATTTTTCTAAAAATCGCCAGATAAAAAAGCCTAGGTAAGAAGCTCCCATGCTCAACGCGGGAATTTTGAACCACTGGTTTCTAGTCATGAAAACAATAGAGGCAATCGCAAGTATCAAATTAGAGGCGAGTATCACCCATGGTGAAATAGTTCCTTGGTGGATCAAGGGAACGTAAGTTGCATAGTAAGATGTGCCGATCGCAAAAAGAGCAATTGTTTGGGACTTCAATTTTTCTGCAACTAGGATCATTAAGGAGCCCAATAAAAAGAGGAAAACTAAAGCAAGTGTTGGGCTGTGTATTATTTTTACGGGTTCAAATATATGTGCTGCATAAGTCGTAAAGTAGGTGCCCGCAAAGCTTCCAGCGATAAGGACCTGACCAAAGTTTTGAAGTTCTTTTTTTCTTCGGTGAAGCCATAACCCAACGCCACCCATTCCAAGACTAAGGGTATAAAATAGGGCAACCTTTGTTCCAGCGGAGAGATCCAGGAAAAAATCTTTTTTAAACCATGCCAATGTGGCTAATCCTGTTAACAGTAAAAGTACTCCGATTCTGACAAACCAATAAGTTCCAAGTTTAATTTCTAGTGATTCGTCATGGCTAATTGTTTCGTCTTTGGATTCTTTTTGCTTAGAAATATTTTGTGGCGCTAGGCTTGATTCAGCTTTCTTGTAAGTTGGTTCAGAACTAACAGATTCATTGGTTGGTTCTGAAGATTTCTTAGTGGTGACGCTGAATTCTTCTGATTCATCGGTTTCTTTGCCAATAGGGCCATAATTAAGAATGAATTGATATTTTCCTTCCCGACTAGTCTTAAATACTTCATGCATTATCTGACCGTCAACAACATCGACTAATTTTGAACTGATTACTTCTCTTTCTTTACCATCGTTTTTTCTAATTAGTGATACTCTTGCTTTATTGTAATGTTCATTGAGCGGTTTTCCATTATTGGCTTCTAGAACAAATTTGACGGTTATCAAATTGCCCGTCTCATATGATTTTGATTCTGTCCATAAAGTTGATAAAACTGCGTATTCTTCTGTCTCTTGTGTTGAAACAGGCGGTGGCTCATGTGCTGTGTCCTTAATTGTATCATTATTAGATTCTACGAGCTTCTGCAGTGTTGAAGTTTTTGGAGATGAAACTTTTTGTGCTGATAATTTCTTAATCTCTTTCTTTAGTGTTTCTATTTCTCGTAGAGCCTTGTTTGAGTTGCTCAATGCAACAAATGCAGCCACAGGAACTGCAATGGCAAGTAAAACCATAAAAAATCCAAATATTTCCATTTATCTATGTGTTAGTGTAACTAAATTTTATATTAACATAATAGTAGACAAATAAATAAATTTCTTTAAATCGATTATTATTATAAAAACATTGAATAAAATGATTATAAAAAGTTTTTGATTCTAAGTCTTCTTGAGATGATGTCAGTTAATTGACATTCGGAAAAAAGTGGCAGCAGTAGTTTTATTGATTGAGACCTTCTAGATTTGATTTTATAAATACTTTGATGACTAATTGTAAATTACTATTGGTTTGCCTTCTGTTGCTCTTCTCTCTTCCAGTTCACGCTGCAGGCAAGATTGAGAAGAGGTCTTATTTTTTTAAAGAGGCCGGAAAAGAAATTGATTATCGGTTATATGTTCCTTCATCATATAAGAAAGAGAGTGCCAATCCTCTCATTGTTATACTGCATGGGCTAGGAAGCAATCCTCATCAGGTCATTCGTTATAATGGTGTCGTGCAGGAGGCGGAATCAAGGGGTTATATCGTTGTAGCGCCTTACGGATACAATGAGCGTGGGTGGTATGGAAGTAGGGGAAAAGTAAAACAAGGAACGATAGAGTCATTGCTCTTAGGAGAAAATCCAAATGATCCAGAAAACATTGGTGAATTAAGTGAAATGGATGTGATCAACGTCCTAAATATCACAAAAAAAGAATACAACATTGATCCTGATCGAATCTATTTGATGGGCCACTCAATGGGTGGGGGAGGAACGCTATATCTAGGAAATAAATATTCTTCAAATTGGGCTGCTCTTGCTCCGATGGCTCCGGCTGCAATGCGCCCTGCCGTCGACTTCGATGTTACTATTCTTGAGCAAATGCGTGACATGCCAATTTATCTCGTCACAGGCGAAAGAGACCGCCTAATCCCTGTTAATGTAATAAGGGAGTGGGCTGATAATATGGAAAGGCTAAAAATGGATTACAGGTATGAGGAAATTAAGGGCGGTAATCATAATAGTTCTATTGCAAATAATCGTGAGATGATTTCAAGAATTTATGATTTTTTTGACGAAAGAAAAAGAGGTGGCAGTGTCAATAATAATGAGTCTGAACTACGAGTGTTCACAAACCAATCTGGAGTAACAATTAAGGCTAGAGTGCTCGTAATTAAAAAAGGAAAAGTTACGATAGAAAGAGAGGATAAAAAGAAATTCTCTATTCCTTTAGATTCTCTTTCGGAGGAAGATGTAAAGTATCTAAAAAAGTGGTGGGCCGAAAGAAATGGTTCCTAGCAAATAGGACCGGTTTATTTTTCAGCGTGGCGTAAGCCTTTGGAAGATCTCAATTTTGCTAATTTGGCAGCTAACGCTTTAGCAATTTCAGGTTTTTTAATAGCTAAGTTAACTTTCTCTGAAATGTCTGTTCCGAGGTCATAGAGTTGGGTGTTTTTTTTGCCTGGGATAAATTTCCAATTTCCTTCCCTGATTGCAACGGTTCTGTTTGCTTCTTGAAGTGTGTATTTGAGCCCGTTTTCATCTTTACCTAGAAATGCATCAAGAGTGTTTCTGCTGTCTGGTGCCTCATTGTTCTTTAGCTTAATATTCAGAAGTTCCGCAAACGATGCTATAAAATCAATCTGACTAACCAGAGCGTTAGAGACTTTAGGTTTAATTTTTTTTGGCCATTTTACGATAAATGGAACTCGAGTTCCTCCCTCATAGATTTGATATTTTCCGCCTCGATAAGGACCAGATCCATCATGCCCCTGGTCTGCTTCTTGAGTTGATTTTTTTACCGTTGAGCCATCCTCGTATCCATCATCATAAACAGGGCCGTTATCGCTAGATACTATGAAAATTGTATTATCTGCTAAATCTAATTCCTCTAAGATTTTAGAAAGTGCACCAACCGACCAATCAAACTGTACCATAGCATCACCTCTTTTACCTAATTTGGTTTTACCCTGAAATCTTGGATGAGGAGCTCTGGGAACATGAATGTCTTGAGATGAAAAATAAAGAAAGAAGGGCTTTTTCTTGGATTGTTTTGATAGGTATTTTTTTGCCTGATTAACAAATTCATCTGCCATTGTTTCATCATTCCAAAGTGCAGACTTACCGCCCCACATTTTACCAATTCGACCTATTCCGTTGATGACGGTTTCACTGTGCTGATGGTCCCCTGGATAGTACGTTTCTGATTCAGGGTTGGTACGGCCATAAGGGTATATAGTGCTTTTATGGTTTTGCGGAGCAGTTCCAACATAAAGTGGATCCTTAGGATCTAAATTGACGACTCTATAATTTTCAACATACACACATGGAACGCGATCATTGGTTGAGGGGAGCAAAAAAGAATATTCGAAACCAACTTCTAAAGGTCCTGGTTTTACATCCGCATTCCAATTAACTTGTGAATTTTTATCACCAAGACCCAAATGCCATTTGCCTACAACGGCTGTATTGTACCCAGCTTTTTTAAATAATTTTGGCAGTGTTAAGACGTCTGTAGGAATGCACATCGGTGCGTTTGGAGGAAGAATTCTTACGCCTTCACGAAACCCATACTTTCCAGTCAACATGGAATAGCGTGATGGTGTGCATGTTGCAGCTGTGCAATGGCCGTCAGTGAACAGTATTCCCTCCGAAGCTATTTTGTCGATATAGGGTGTAGGTATCTTGGTCGACCCGTTAACTCCGATGTCACCATATCCAACGTCGTCTCCATAAACAATGACCACGTTGGGATGGTCTTGTGCAAAAAGTGTCTGAGATAAAAAAGTTAGGATGATGAGAAAATATTTTTTCACTTAATTATTTGTGTTTGGTAATGAGGTGAGCAAAGACGCAATTCTCAATGAAACTAGCGCTCTATCTGTACATAATGTCTTCCCTAAGGTATGGCAAAATATTATTTTATAGTCAATTGAGACTATTTTTCAACCGTGATAACAGTCTTGTTGATGCTCCCAGGCGTTGAACCTCCTGTTACAGGATAGGTGACAGTTTTACCACCGATAATACCAGTCAGGTAGTACTCAAAGTCCTCAGTTGGTTTGACTAATTCTGTCTTCATGATGTTGTTTCCAACCTTAATTAGATCTATCCTCTTAAAGGCATCTTTAGAACCAAGTTTTCGATAATGCATCTTGGCATCAGTTATCTTACCGTTGCCAATAAAAAGGACCTTTTGTTCGAAGTTTTCATTCATGTAAATCTGGCTAATTTCGGGCATTGCACGAAGTGCACTAGCACCTTCATATGCAGTGCTGATTTCTTCAATTTCTAGTTGGTCCCTGAATATGTGGTCCCATACACTCCGTTGCAGATGAGCAATAATTGCAATTTCATTTCCATTCCGGATGCGCTGTGTCTCATGATTCATCATTTTGTTCCAAGTCCTGATAATCTTGTTTTTAAGTTTTGGGTTGCGAGTTTCTTCATCCTCATACGCGCCTCGGTAAATTGCTAGTTTAGCATACTCTATCTGTCCTTTGAAAAAGTGATACCAATACATGTAGCGGTCAATATTACCGGCACCAACAATATCGTTTTTGTATTTACAGAATTCTTTGTAAAGCTGCAGAGAGTTTTGAAAGCTTTCGTCGTCTTCGGATGAGGGGTCGCCATCCTCTGGATAAAATTCAATAATTGAGCTAGGAAGGCCTCTGGCAGTTTTAGGTACTGCTCCTTTAATTCCCTTTCTAACCGATTTTGGTTCTCCCATTTGGTCTGCCTTAGCCAATAGGGATCCTAATTCCTTTGCACGTTCAGGACCAAAGTTTGCCTTGGCCCAGTTTTGGTAGAAATCTGTGATCCACTTTTTGAATTCTAATGGGCGGTCTTCAATTGCAGTGTCGAAAAGGTTGAATATAGGAATTTTTTTGGTTCCATCGGCAATGCTGGGCATCGGATCTGACACTGATACCCTATTATCCCATGATAGTTGAGCATGAGCAGCAGAGGCATGAGCGACAGAATTGGTTCGCCAGTGCTTGGCTATCCATGCCTGAGTGCCCCCAGCGTTAAGGGCAGCCGCAGCTTCTGTATAAATATGAGTAAGTCTAAGTTGTGGTTGGGTTAGCCCCCAGTCCTCCTCATACCAACATGAAGACCATCCCTTTCGGCCTGACTCGATGACTTTTTTAATACCCTCTGGCCCGTCAGCCATATCCCAGAGAGTGCCAAAAGGGACATCTTTTGAAAGATCATCATCAAATTCCAGGGAATTCCCTGATTCTAGACTTCCAACCATCCAGCCGAAGGTCGCCATTTTGAAGGGCGCCTTTATTTTTTTCATCACTTCGTTGCAGTACCTGTAATCATCAGCAACGGCTTCAATTTGTTCTCTGGATGGCTTGTGAGTATTATAAGCCCAGCATTCATAAGTCCATGCCCAATAATAGTCCAGAGGATGAGTTCGCATGATTCGAGTGAACATTCCCTCGTACAGGGCCTTAACAAACTTCTCGTTTTTCTTTCCTCTTCTAGTAGGCAAGGTGAAACCATACACGTCACGCATTCGTTTTTGGACTTCAGGAAGGCAAGAGTGGATCCAGTCTTCTTCGATGATGTGTGCTTCGAATTCAGGATTACCTGGTTCAAATCCCATAGGAGACTCATGGCCGATAGCGGTCTTTACTCCGAGTCGCTTAGCGTGTGTGAAAGATTCATTGAGTAGGGCGCCGACGTTATTGAAGACAGTGGCCATCTCTTCTGGAGTCTGGGGTTCTTTTGATCCTATTGCCTCTGAGCTAAAATGGTCATTTTCAAATAGCTTGTTGGTTCCGCTTGTGAAATTGGATACCCTAACAGGCTGCTCGCCCCAAATATGTTCCAATTCACCGTCCTCATTTTCATTTCCACCACTACGAAAAGAGCTAGCCCAGTAGGATTTGTAAGCCCCTTCAGGTTTGATTGTGCCGTCGTGGTTAACATCATTTTTGTGGCCCATCCACAAGTGGGGTTCGGGGCCTTCCAACTCCCCAGGAGCACTGCACCTGCCGTAGTAATGCAGGCCAAAGAAGTTTAAGCCCATTTTGGCCTGCTGAGTAATGAATGATATATAGTCTGCGGTATTCCAAGTGTCAGGACCTGCGGTGAAGTTGTAGAAAGGCAAATTGCCGCGCATTTCAAACCACGGCTGTGATTTTTCGTCATAACCACTGATATTCAATGGGTAAGAAATCTTTTTATCGGGGATAATGTCTCCTGCTAAATTGAAATGACATCCAAGGAGCTCTGCAAAGCGATAGGCGGCGTTCAATGTGGCATAAGTGTTGGCTCCAGTGATAACTAGAATGTTTCTATTATCCTTGCGGATTGATTTTATGATGTAGCCCATTCGGTCATCAGAGTCAGGAGCATCAACGTTGCCGTATTCAACTTTCAGTTCAGTAATGATAGGACTAGCATTTTTTGCTACTACAATTACGTCACCATTGGGTAGGTCATTATAGCCCTTCACCTCTTTCAATTTGGGAGCTGTACCCGTACGGAGAAAGGTATATCGGCTGACTTCCTTTGCTGCTTGTTCCTCGAGAGAAGCAGCAGCATTGGGATAGGCTATACTAAGTGCATACGTTTGTGATATTGATAATAAGGTGAATATAATCAATAAAGAAACTAGAACTTTGAGATGATACCTTAAAAATACAGTCATGAGAGAGAGATGTGTTACAGACTGTAAATAGTATCGATTAATTTGAGATTAATTTCAGCTAAATATACATCTCTATGAAATGGATGTGATAGAAGTTATGATATGAATGATCATATAAATAGGAGAGAGCCGAAGGTCGGAATTGAACCGACGACCTATTCATTACGAATGAATTGCTCTACCCCTGAGCTACTCCGGCTAAACATCATTTGTGAAGGTTGCATGCCGCTGGAACCATTGAGTAATCAACAATTTTTGACGACCGCTCTCACACAAATATGCATCATAAATTCCAGAAAATAACATACGCTGATTAAATTTTCAGCAAATAACACTAAGTTTTTCTATTCAATTGAAAGAATTATTATGTGGTCCCTTGTGGTAAAATTCCGCGGGTATTTTATTTACTCAACGACAATCGAGAACCAAAGAGCCCCGCTCGAATTAACTCCAGAGGCGCTCTGGAGCATGCCTGCCTCAATATTTTCTCCGAAGACGTTTACGGTGATTCCATCTGTGACCCCAGTTGTCCCAGTTATGTTGAAGGGTTTGGATCTATTGAGTCCAAGGAAGGGAAATTTTCCAGTTGCAATGTAGTAAGTGCCTGGTAAGAAAGTGGCGCCAACGACGCTCCAACGGATGGTGTCAGAACTATCGTCATTCCAAAAGAGGTAATTTCCATTCGAATCGTAGCAAGCCATTACAGTGTCAATGACAGCTGAACCCCAAGTATCAATGTAGAGTTTGCCAGCTGGAACACTTCCGAGACTAAGCGCATGCAACGGACTCTTTCCATCAAGGTATGGGACAGGAACACTTTTCAATCTAAAAAACTCCCGTTCGCCGGTGGAGGGCTGGCTGTAAGTAAAAACATCGCTGTTTGTGATTGCTGTGGTTTCTACATTTTCCCATTTCTTAAGGTCTCTTGATTTCTGAAGTTGGTAGTCAACTGACGCAGTTGTTCTCCAAGTCATCGAAATAACTCCCTGCGACTTATATTCTATGTCGATGAGATTGG
>MDSZ01136703.1_pt1 | contig 15767 bp, 13 predicted proteins | sample 811201 | NCBI WGS metagenome assembly MDSZ01 (sample SAMN05326647, study PRJNA326480) | marine metagenome | isolation source: seawater | place: Indian Ocean: North | collected 2010
AACGTAACTTATAATTTTCTTTAGTTGGGTGATCAATTATAAATGACTTTGTTGTTGCTGAAAGTAAACCAGTAACTGAAACACCAGTAGAAGTGGTGGCAAGTTTTTCAGTACCATAGTGATACAGGATTGCATTACCAGTACTACCATCAGCACGGAAGTAATCAGTTACTCCACCAGAACCATTGTCAGACTTTATGGAAATATCACCATTATCAGTTTCATTTAATAATATCAGTTCGCCAGTATAATTAGCAATATAACTCAAATTACTGCCGTGAAAAATCTGTAAGTCATTACCAGCACCAAAAGTAGCTTTAGTGCTATCTTCCCAATGCAGAGCATCATTATCAGCTTCCCATGTTAGATTTCTACCACTTGTATCAGGGTTATTAAATAATACATTATCTGTGAACTGTACTCCATAAGATGTGGTTTCTAGTTTTTTATTGCCTGAATGATACAGTTCTAAAGTACCATTTGCAAGACCAATCAACCAATTTCTATTGGAATTAACATGATCTTGTAATAAGATATTCGCGCCTCTAACGTAAAGGTCAGCAGATCCTGAGGAGTCAATAAAATTATGAGTACCGTTATGAAAAATCTGTAAGTCATCACCAGCACCAGCAACGAACATACCGTCATCAGGAACTCTTACTTTGCCGTCGTTAAGAATACGAAGTCGCTCGGATCCAATCGCAAAAGCAATATATTTATTGGTATCTTTCTGATCTAACTGAAGACCTCCAGCGCCGTCAATACCTACTGTTGGTCCAGACGTGTTTGTAGCAGACTTAAATCTAAGTGTAGCAAAATTCTGAGTTGATTCAATAAGAGCAGCATCTGCATTTTCAGTGCTGTAGATGTGCGCTCTTAATGCGGGGGTTTGGGTTCCTATGCCAACCTTATTAGCGCTAGAATCTACAAATAGGTCGCTAGTATCAACAACTAGGTCACCCTCGTTAGATATCGTGAGAGAGCTTGAGGTATTTACTGTGGCGGGGAAGAAAGCTGTTGTTCCGTCTCTTCCAATGAATGGCATTATGTATTACCTCAGCTAGTTATTTCAAGAGAGTTGACAATTACGTCAAGGGATGATGCTGTATCTGATGTCGCTACGATTTTATCTCCGACAAACGTGCCTGAGCCGGTGTCAAATATCTGCATGATCTGCTTCTGTCCTGCCATGATCTCCAGCGTAGATCCAGAAGGGATAGGTATGCCTCTTGCTAAGTAGACGTCTTCTGTAGGAGCTTCTGTGTCTCCAGTTACAGGTCGGTCTATCTGTACATCAACATTAATAGGTGTTGCGGCTCTGTTTGAAAGAGCTATACCAATGACAATGGCCGTTTTACTAGAGTTACCGTCTAGTTCTAATTGATACGCAGTTGTAGGTGAAGTGCCAATCGAGGCCTTCGAGAAAGATCTAAATGTATTTGCCATGATGATATATTACCCTAGAGCAATTGATAGAGCAATGATATCGTCGATTGTTGCACCAGCTCCAGCAGTAGTTCTTACTTCGTTAATTGCCGCGACGATACTTGATTTATTAGATGTGTTTAATGAGCCAAGGGCTCCTACATCAACTAGTTGACCCGTGTTTGTGATTACTTCTCTTGTAGCTGGACCAATTCCACCGCCCGGAATTGCTGTTGCCTCCCCAGTACCCGCTGTCAGTCCATGCCGGACATGAAAATGCTTGTTCGCCATAGGTTCACTTTCCCCTGTGCAAAAATATAATTATCTATTTAAGACTTTAAACAATATTCCTTAAGAGAGGACCGCTGTGCGTACGGTTTTTATTTGAATCTGTCCTATTGTAACCGCGTATCTTTTAAAATATATCTCTACGTTGCTTCCAACAATATTAGCTGTGAAATCTCCCAGTCTCCTGCCCAGAGTTGAAGCAGTGCCATAATCTACAAGATCCACGTCTGTGCCGTTATGTACAATGAGGAGTTCTGTTATCTGATAGTTCGCAGCTACACCAGCTCCCCCTAGAGATATCTGAACAAAGAATTTAGCAGAACGATATGTTGAAGGGAAAGAATCAATTTTAGTTTGCTGAGTATTACCAAAGACTTCGTCTGAAGTGGAGACTTTTGTTTGAGTCTTACTCCCTGAGTTTCCGTCCCATAAGAAAGAATATGCACCAAAAGTGATCTCATCAGCAATACTGATCTCTAGCTCGTTATCACCAGCTGTATAAGTTTGAAAGAAATCAGTATCTAGCCTATAGGCAGTTGCGTGATCTCCAGTAGATCCTACAAAAATGTATCCTTGTTGTAATTGGACCTGATTATCTATGTCCGGGTGATTAACAAAAATCCTTCCGTTAGGATCTCCTACTGATTCTTTTAACAAGAGACCTATTGGCTGTCGTTGTCCTTCGCTAACTGAAGGTGCATTAAAGGTGAGTCCGGTACCAGGTTTTACATATACAACACTACCAGATTCATCGCTACCAGGAGAGTTGCCATCAATAGCCAAGCTATCTCCTGTTTTTAATTCTCCAAATACAGTTATAACACCCAATCCGTTAGCCGGAATATTTGAGTTTACAAGACCTATAGCTTTCATTGTGGCCTCTGAGGAGGCATTGGCTGGGCCTACAGTAATTACGTTATTGATTGGATCAAATCCTACAAAATATACAGGAGTCCATGCGTTAATGATAGAACCCGTGGAGTTTTTAACGTCTAGTGTCACAGAAGAACCCACGACTTCTGATATATTAGTCCCGGTCCTTGAGTATACCCTTACATTACCATTTTGAGTATTTTGGTATATGTCCCATTTGCCATCTGTTATTTGAGAACTATCGGGAAACTTGCTTAAACCTTTTACTTCAAAATTACCGGATTGAAGTACATTATAATCTCTATCTAGTATTAGGCTAGGAGAGTATTTTATCTTTATATTGCCAGAAGCAAGGACGTTTGTCGATCCGTTACTAAGTTTGAAAGTATTTAGCGAGGCTTCTGAGATCTTGTAATTACCAGATGTTAAACCACCCGGGGTAGATCCGTCGTTTAAGTATTGCTCTACAAAAACCTCTTCACCATTAAAAAGGCCGTGGTCATTATAAGTAAAGGTAGAAGATCCCGTGCCTGTTACACTATCTGTTTGAAAATAGTAAGCAGTACTTGAGCTTAAAACAACATCATCAGCATTTACATTTACGTCATCAGCACTTATTATTACGTTATTACTAGCGTTTATTGATGCTGTAGCAAAATTTGCCCCGTCATTAATAATGAGTTTGTTACCAGCAGCAGTAGATTCTCCCTTTATAACGCTCTTATTATTTATGAGTATCTGATTTCCATCTGTATGAACTATATCATCTCCGTCAGCTCCATCTTTAAATTGATCTAAAGACTCATCTACAAGAGCGAACTTACCTTTAAGTACTTCTACCCATTTACCAGCACCACCGTCTAGATACTTATTATAGATGTAGATTCCTGCATCTTCCTCCTCAGTACTACCGGGGAAGTTTGTTCTCTTAATCCAAATCTCACCATGAGAAAGATCTGGAAAGCCATCAATAGCAACTGAGGGATCTGGAGCATCTGAAGAATAAAATACGCCACCTATTCTTCTTATATTGCTATCTTCGTCTTTTATATATAGACTGGGATCCTCTTCACTAAAATTTACTGCAAGCTCGCCCCACTGTATATCTGTGGAAAGAGGTCTTTTATTCTTTACACGAGATCTTCTGTGTAAAATTACGTCTCTTGGCGAGGTGTTCGTCATATCAGTACTCTAAAGCGTCTATTAGGTAGTTTTCGTCTGTGGTTTGAGTTGCCTGGTCTATCGTTGTAGTGATAAAAGACTCCATAAAATTTTTATTTACAGCGTCAAAATCTTCTATTGGATTTGCAACTTTTGAGATTCTCTTCTCACTTAATTCTAAACCAACTCCTCCGCTATTAACATTTTGCCCAACCACAACCATGTTTACAAACTTTGCTCTACCATCAGCGTACACAGAACCCAGATAGTCAGTAGAAGAGTTCTCCCATCTCTGGACTTCTGTGGAGTTTGTGTTATTAGATGATCTGACAATAAGACTAGCTGCAAGAGTGCTAACTTCGGGTACTATGGTTACCTCATCTATGCTAGCAGGAGTTTTTGATATATAGTCCCCCGTGATAGACAAACCTGAAATTAAGCTATCTACTTGGGTTTTTGTATATGAAACACCCTTGGTATAATAGTTTTGAGCAAGGTTATTATTTATGGAAGAAAGCTGATTAGCTAACTCTGTATCTACATATAGAGACGTTGCGAAAGAAGATAAATTTAAGTTACTTATTAAAGCATTTACTTCTGTTTTTGTATATGTGGATTCCTTTTCATATACACTAGAGACATCTGCCTTACCATCTAAATATTTATCAAGCTCTCGTTTTGTATAAAACTCCCTGAGGCTCAGATTTCCGGGGCCTTGGTTTGTTTCATTAAATACATTAGGTCTAGACGAAACATTCCTAGAAGGAACGACTTGTTGCCTAGGTGCCTGTATAACATCTTGACCGCTTCCGCAAGATCCGCTAGAATTGGATCCGCCTCCAAATACATTTGCCATACTTTACTTTAAACCTCGAGGTCGTCGATTTCGCTCTGAGTTAATACTCTTTTAGGCTTTAATGCTGCTGCTTCTTCTAATGTCTCGTAGTTATCTTTATCACAAATATAATTTCCCTTCAGATCATAATAGGGAATAGGTTGTTCCACATAATGACCTTCTGATCCGATCTGAACAAACTGATAGTTTTCTAGGTTCCTATCTGATTGAGGTCCTAGACATTTATTTTGTCCAGAGTCTACGCAGTATATCTTTTCCCAATAAACCTCTCCGTTCACTTCTGGAGAGAATCTTGCAAAATCTATGAGGTTCTGATCAGTAACAGGAATATCTTTTATATTAATCCAGAGACAAAAAGCGTCGCTGCACTGGGCTTCTACTAAAACAAAGTCTCCTACTTTATAAAAGAAATCTCTTCTTATCTTATAATTGTCCCACTCATCACTGCTTCTTCCTTGCAGATCTACTTTCCATTCTTCGTTTACTTCTCCCCAGTCTTCTAAAAACTCCTTAAGGAAGTAAAACTCGTAATTAGCTATGAGTTCTTGTATAGTGGGAAGTTGCACTGGATGGGAAAATTCCACAGTACAAATTTTATCCCATTTGGTTCTATTTAAAGGTCCGGCGGGTGCAGGGATATTTTGATTAGCTTCATACACAGAGATGGCATATCCGTCATCTTCTATATATAAAACTCTATCTCCAGTGTAATACGAGGTGAGTCCTACATAATTTGCATTACCCCACTCCTTTCTTGACTCTTCGTAATTTAAGTTCGGAGTGGTGGGCTTTATATCCCAAGGGAAGATAACATCACCCCAGTTCTTATAAAGAACCCCTCTCTGAAAATCGTACAGCTCGTAAATATCTAATAGCTGCTTTAAGTCTAATCCGCACGTGTTAGTCTCTCGCGCGCAAGACTCATCAACCAGGTCTCCTTCGGCGCCTATTGCCTCAATAGCCTGAAGCTGCTCTTCTGTTAGGTCAGAAAAGCAACCTTTAAAGAATAAATTGGAGGTTGACATACCTCAACGCTCCTGTAATAAATTAGTTGTATGTGAACGTGTCCATTACAAATGTAAGCTCTAAAGTAGATACATTTGTAGAAGCTCTGTCGGCCTGACCAAAGTTAATCGAAGTGATCTGAGCGTCAGGGATCGTGATAGTTCTGTTACCTAGTGGTGAAGGGTCCTCGCCGCATTCTACAGGAGTAACTGTTAGAGTAACAAAAGAACAGTCATATGTCTTCCAGAAGTCGACGATGTCAGCGTGCTTTTCAGGGTCAAAAGGAGCAGAGACAGTAACTTCAGCAAGAGTACGAGGACCCTTTAGCTGGAAGATACGTCCTCTAACACCATCAGCATACTGAGTGGTTCCAGATGTATCTCTGATGCCAGAGAAAGTTGTGAAGTAGTGCTGGAAAGGCGAAGCCTGGATCCAGTACTGAGCTTGAGTAATAGGCTTATAGGATAGCATAGTAAGTTATGTTATATGCAATATTTCTAAATAATATTTAAACTACGTGTATTATTGGAAGTACGGATCAAACCACTTCCAGTATCCCTTGCTCTCTGTATCTATGGTCACCGCCTCTCTATGCACTGTATACCTATTTAATCTAAATGTTCTCTCGTATAAGGCCACTAGATCTACAGAATCACATTCAGATAGGCCTTCTTGCTCTATAAGACTCTTCATTTTTTGAACCTCTGTCTCGCAAGCAGACTTAGTCTCTAGAGTCTCAGGAGGAAGTTTGCGTACATTTCTGATCTCTTCTAGAAGTCTCTCTATTACAAATATAACCTCTCCAGGCGAAGTGAACTCGTCTATCTTTAACTTAGAGATTTGCATCTCGTTACCAGTAGAGTCAGTCACTATCCTCTGGAAACCTACGTCATCTAAGTCTCCTTTAAATCTTGCAGCAATCTCTTGAGAAATCTTCTTCTTCTCTGAGGGTTCCTCGAAGTCAAACAGCTGCATGAGTTCTGTGCCAAAGTCCATATCCTCTGCCATCGGAGCTTCGGCTTCCGCGCCCCCCTCCATAGGAGGCATCATTCCTCCCATCATTCCGCCTTCAGGCATTTCCTGCTTAACTAGCGAAGGTATGTTGAGCTTCTCTTTTAACCAATCTATGTCTTCTACTTGGTACCCTAGAGCCCCTAACTGAGAAAGGACCTGGACCATTCTCACAGGATCCTCTCTCTGCTTAAGATCTTCGAAGTTGCGAACCAATCTAGGAGGAGTCTTACCAGGATAATTGAGTTCTACTATCCATCGGACCAATGTAGAGTTAATTGTTTCGTCAAGCTCTTCTGAGAAGGCCTTAGCTTTTCTCATCCTTACAGAGTCGGCGATTTGATCGCGCGCAAATGAGCCAACACTTCCAGTCTCTTGACCAACAGTTGTCTCTCCGTTAATCACAAAACTGATCTGCTGATCAATATAAGTAATGAGCTGGTTGTAGAGTTCTGGCCTTCCATTGCTTTCTAGCCACTGGATATCCATCTCGTCAGGGATAACTACAGCGGTTTCCTGCCCTAGTCTTTGTAGCGCACTAAATAAAGAGTTAACTTCCTCTTCAGGAGTACCTAGGCTAAATTTACCGACAGCCGTAGGTGTTGTATGCTTGTCTGAATATTGCAACCAGAAGTTAAGAAGAGTCCTTCTAAATTCCACGAGGGGGTATAGCTGCCGTCCCAATCCAGATCCATGTACATCCATGAAGTTGCTATAAGCCCAATGCCTATGCATGATCATAGAACGAAGAGGTATACCCATACCCTCTACAGGAGAGAACATAGTGATAAGCCTAGGGCTTACTGTACCATCTTCATTGAGTCGGAATAAGAATCTCCGTGGGTCTCTGATCTTAATCTCAGAGGGCACGATGTACTTACCTTGTCTCATCCAGCAGATCTCTCCAGTGGCCATACCAAGTACGATCGACTCGCACATGCCACGGATAAACGTATCAAAGCCTGAACTCGTAGATACTAAGGACTCTTTACCATATGATTGTCTTGTATTGCTGCCCATGCGATTGATTACTTGTCGCACAAACTCTGCAATCTCTTCGTCTTCTGCCCTGTCTGAGGAAGGATATACCTCCCATGGCCTCTGAATTATCTCCCCTATTAGCTTTTCCCAAGCAGCAAGGATCTGGCTGTCGTTAAACAGCCGCATATATTTTTCAATTGCGCGGGGGCCACCGCCTCCTTCTTCTAAGAGTATATCGTCTCTACGAGGGAGTATTACCCCACTCGTGAGATAAGGAGCTCCTGAATAGGAATATGGATCTGATTTATATCCTGCTAGATTTCCTTGAGGGGTGCCCAAAGAAAAATAACGGTCAAAAAACCCAGATTTAATATGCCTTTGAGGATTTTCAGAGGTCATTTACAACACATTATTCTTCGTTATCTTTAAACTGAGTTGGCTCAACTACCTTTGTTAAGTCAATATATACAGTTTCAAGTTCTAAAATCTTGGTTCTAAGTTCTTCTAGGGAGATTTTTCCAGTCTCCCATTCCTCAATTAATTCTTCTGCGCCCTCCACTCGAACGTTTTGGCCTTGGGTTAGAATGTTGATTCCTTCTTCCATTTTTCAAACTCCTTGCGAATAGTTAGGTAGAAAGTCGAGTATGTGTTACGCCAAGATTCCTCGTATTTCCTGACGTATTTAAAATAGCTGGTTTCCCAGACTTCTTGAGTATATAATTCTTTATACTCATCGGGTACTGTTTTAGAGAACTTTTTAAGCTCTATGGCTAAAATTGCGCTCATGAAATCTCCCCTCTTTGCAATCATCTGTTCTTTAAGTACCTTTAAATCTATTAAAGGAAACTCCTGAGATATCTTTTCAAATAAAGGAGAGGTTAGAAGATCTGATTTTTTCTTTTCCTTCTCTTTCTTAATTGTATCTTGATAGGCGTTATCAAGGATTCCTGCTATAAATGTTGAGTTAAATTCAACTGTTGCTCCGTCATTGATATCAGCCCAGAATTTCTTAAAAGAATCATATCCCCTAACAATCGTTATGTTAGCATAAGATCCCATCTTTTGCTTGATATCTCTCTTAGCTGCGTCTATATAATGCATGTCCTTTCCATCTGGCCAGAAAGCGTACCTCTGAGCCAAGGAGTTTGACCACAAGAACGTAGTCAAAAGCTTTTTAATCCTAGGATCAGAGATGTCTTTCTTAGGTAGATCATCAATATCAAGTATAGCTTTCTTCCAATCATAGAATATATCAACGGCTTTATTCTCTGCAGCTTGCCATACTGGAGTCTTAGAGAGTTTACCAATGTGAGTTTCATCGAGTTCTCCATATCCCGTTAGATCGTTAATCAGTACGTCATCTTCGGATAGACTTTCAGTTGTAATTATCTTTGGCTTGCCTAGCCCTTTTGCATTTGCATTAAATTCAACAACCCATTTGTCATGAGCCAGCTGTTGTTCAAATTTCCATTTATCATGTGCGAGGATCTTATCTAACAGAGCCTCTGGTACATTACTCAGTGTCAGTATTTCCTGTGCTATCATTCGTGTCTAACTGACGTAGTTTTAAGTCTATATAGCTCATTATATCACGATAATTCCAACAGTCAACAATATTTTCAAACAAATTAGGATCTATTCTGCCTAGATCCATTCCGAAGGTCATGAGCCTATTTACATCAGTCCAGCAGTTACTACCGGGTTCATCAAATAGAAACAACTTCTTATCACCTATGGATTCTAACTTCTCAATTGTTCCTAAAGCACTAAAGAAGGTAGAGAGTAAAGAATTATCCCAGCCCGCAAAGACTAAAAAGTCTGCGCTTTTCACTAGAGCATCCGTGAGTGATTGTCTTGTTTTTACTTCAACACCCTCTTTTTCTGCCAGGATCTGATCTAAATGGACAACCATTTTATTGAGGTCAGAGGCGTTATCAACAGATTTGGATTTTATAATAACTACAGAAGTTTTGGCGGGCATAATTTGATCATAGCTACAAAGCTTTAAACCTAAAGTTTAAAGTTTAAAAAAAGTGTTTTAGCATGCTCTCGGATCTAACAAAGATACAAATACAGGGTATAAGGGGAAGCCTGCCTAGAATTATTGATACCTCGTTCACTATCTATGAGAGTGAGATAGAGGAGCTGGGGAGCTTTCAGCAAAGAAAGCAATTTAAAGAGGTGATGCTCAATTTCCTCACTACCTTATTAGTAAGGATAGAGAAGGAAAAGCCTTTAACCACAGTACCCCTATATGCTGATTTATCATACGTCTTAGTACAGCTAGAGTTTGATGTACCAAGATTTTTAGCATTGTATTCTATTATAAATAGCTCTATTAATGTCTTTTTAAAGGAGGCATTTAATAGAAGGAATCCTAAGATAGAACTATCTATCAAGCAATACTACGAAGAGATTGCCTTTTCATTAAAGGATTTAAATCTGTTCTTAAAGGGGTTAAGAACCGAACAGATAGTACAACTTATATCTGATTACGGACCTTCTCAGGCTGTTGTAAAAGACACTTATTCAACAAGAGAACTAAAAAATCAAACTATATATTCTCTCTTTGACGAAGACAACTACTGGGAAGTGCAATCTGAGAAGTATAAAACCGATCCTTTTTATGGTAGAAAAATTTATACGATACGAGATGATGTATTGCTCGTATTAAATAGAGATATAGCTAGACCAAATGTTGAATTTGATCAAGATGAGTGGAGTGAGTATACGTCAAAATTTTTAAATAAAGAAAAGACGTTTAATAACAGATTAAGAAAAAGCGTCAATAAGTACGTAGTTAACGCTCTAGAGGAAGCAAATGATATCAATGGAATTATTTCTGATAGTCAAGGAGTAGAGATTTCAACTGGGCTAGTATACGACGAGAAAGATTTATCTTTAACGTTTGGCGGATCCGGAAAGGGACTTATTGATAGCATAATCTCTCTTAAGACAGTACTGAAATATTTTGGAAATAAGCAAGCTTCTCCAGTAGGAGACATTGATTATATTGCCTCTTTCTGCGAGTATCTCTACGCGAGTTGCTATGGAAGAAACTTGCCAGAAGGATTCTCTTCTGTAACCGGATTAAACTTATTTGGCAACTTTGATTTAATTTATTATTTCACCAGCGAGACTAACAAAATTGCAGGTCTTAAGTTTATCGAAGGTTTTAAATCTTTGAAATCATTCAAGCAAAATTTAAAGTTAGAATCAGATGTAGAGATAAAGAGAGTTAACAAAGATAAAATAAACGAAATAATAGAAGTTACCCATAACCCCTTGTACTCTAAATATAAGAAGGGAATTAGAGATCGCTTTATTTTTAACATTAGGAATCCATATACAGACAATTATCAATATAGCGTTGACGTTATCTTGTTTGGATTAGAAACAATAACCAATATCTCGAATACATTGGGAGACGCTATTAATGCTATTGCCGGTTCTCTTGATAAAAGAGGCATGCTTGCTGGTTATGAAGGACTAGGTTCTATCTCTTTGCAGATAGATGAGTTAAGTAATGTGTTTATACCCAAACCTGTGCTTGCTGAACTCACCTCTAGAGGGGAAACTGTACTCCCTGGGCTAAACGGAGTAACTACATATCTCTTGAGATCTTATCAGAAATTGACTGCTGTTGTACCAGACATTCCTTTTACAGGAGAGTCTCTAAGAAAGCTCAGCATTTGGAGCAGGAAAGTACAGAAATTCTTAGAAAGGATCGTAGATGATCTAGAGTCAATAGGATATATGCCGGGTACATTTGTACCAAATATTTCCTTTAAAAGCGCTTTAACAGATCGGGAAACATTGATAGATCAATTAAGGTCGTTAAATTTTCAAGAAAGCGAGATTAATGAGTTTATTTCCGCAGAGACTTTTGAAGAGCTTCTATTAAAATTTGCTCCTCTCTCTGACTCTAAAGACCAAACTTCGTTCTTCAAAGGATATGAGTTATCTCAGTTAATTTACGAATTTGGAGGAGAGAGTGCTATAGATGCTTATCTGAATTATCTGTATTCTCAAGATGAAAACGGTTTAATTAATCTACTTAATATAGCGTTAAAAAATCAATCTGAGACAACTACATATAACTCGAGTAGGTTCGGCAAGTTAGTTGGATTGCTTGTGGGATTAACGTTTGCTATCAATCCTGACCAACTGGAACTATTTAAAACGTATCTTTCTGGCAATAAACTAACGTTTTTTGAGTCTATCTCGTTCTTGTTAAAGAATAAAGAAAGAAATATTCTTCTAACTCAAGAGGAAGTAAACCTACTAAATCCCATATCTAACTCCCTGGTATTTGGAAAGTCTATCTTCGATTTAAATTCTTACTCTATTGATTATCAAACTGCTAATGAACATGCTCCAGTAGCACTAAAACAATATACAGAAATTTTAGATAAGAACTTAGGAGATGCTTCAACAAGTTTCTTGCAGAACCTATACGATAAGAGCCAAGGATTAACCGTTAAAGAGTTAATTAGGTCAATAAATCCTACTTCGTTCCATACAGATCTAGGGCAACTGATTGATGGCTACGAAGGTGGTAGGCTAACAAAAATTATTAACTATGCCTACTTAAGTGGGGTACTACATAAAGTAGGTTACTATAATAACTCTTATCAAGTTCCCAACTTCTTTATCATGCCTCGAGGTCCCGTTAACTTAGTTGCGCTCGTAGAAGTTGTTAAGTCTCTAGTACTGTCTCTAGATATCACTATTACTAATTTCATTAATACGCTAGAGGACGATTTCTCTCAAGACGTACCCGAACTATACTCTTTTGATAACATCATTAATTCGTATAATAAAAATACGGATACGCTTTCCAAGTTGATTAGAGAGCTTGTACCTATAAATGGAGATCTAGGTAGCCTAGGTTTCCCCGAGTTAAAAGGAACAGAGAGCATAGTTGGGTCCCCTGGTATTGGTAACTCTCCTGTGCCAGAATCCATATCTAGAGTAAATAGCGTTACACCCGAGCAGGCTAATACTTTGGCACCTCAGGTGAGAGAAAATTTTGCTTTCTTGGCACCTAGACTTAGTAAAAATTTAACAGAAAGCCAGATACTAGATAAATTCACAAAAGTAATAGAAGAGAATAGGTTAATCACAGGCATCCCTCCTATAAATTCAATTTCTGTTTCTGATTCTGGTGTCAATAAAAGAATCGCCGCGGGAGAACAGATACTGGATAAAGAAGCAAAAGCTAAAGTGTCTATAAATAAGAATCTTGATTCTATAAATCCTTTGCTATTTACACAAAACTCTTTAAAATCTGGTGTACAAAATAATGTCATAGCTAATCTAGTAAGAGATGGACTGATAACAAATTTTGATGCAATAGAATCTTGTAAAAGATTTGGAGGCACAGATTGCGAAGATAGAATAGAGAAAATTATAAATAGCTGCGGAGAACCAACAAATAAAGCTATATATTCAGAAAGAGATGACACTCCTTTTGTTCCTATTTCTAATAGTGGTGTGCTTATAGATCGACCCTATGGTAAAGCAGCTGAACTAAAGATCAACGGCGTTTTCTTACCAACTAAGCCAAATAATAGACCTAACTTCTTCAACGTATTTGACGAAGAGAATATCAAGATAGGACTCAATGGAGACCCTATTTTACCTGAATTAAAGGCAGAGCCCATCGTATTTACAAAGAAACTAGGAGATCCTAAAGAAAAATTCTATTCTCAGTACTTCAACTCTGAGTTTGGATTGATTGAGGCAATTAAAGCAAGATGGGAGAAAGACGAGCCGTTTAAATGTTCTTTGTTAGAGGATCCTTATGCTTATCAAGCTTGTATGAACTTATTAAAATGTAAGAGATTTATCAAAGTAGATGAAACAGCAGCCCTAAAATTCTGTCCTAAGACCTTAGCAGGAGGCATATTTAAGTGAAAATATCAACACACTTTCTTTTAGACACTAAAGACTCTGTTCTTCTACCGATAACAAAGAAACAAAATAGCTCATTTAACTACGTAGAATTTAAAAATGAAAATGTTGTATCAAACGACGAAGTATATTTATCAAAACAAAAAGCAAACTCTTGTGTACTAGACATAATTGTTGCCTCCCCTCCGCCTATAGGAGAGCTAAAGCTAACAAATCAAGATATACTCACATGGGACGATCTTTGGATCGATGGAGAGACTGGTAATAGTGTTGACCCAAATATAGAGTCAATAAACCTCCAAAGAAATGCTCTGTTATATGTTAACATGAACCTAAGAAGGGCTTCTTTACGCAGGATTAACTTAGAAGGAAATGTAAATCTTAAGTCCTTCACGGGATCTGAACTACCAGCTCTTGAATATATTGACTTCACAGACTGCGTTAATTTAGAGTCTGTTATATTAGGAATGTCAGAGAATATCAAGGTACTGAGTTTAAAGAACTGTAGGTTAACAGAAGATGCGCTAGAAGAAACATTGAGTTCTTTTAGACCCACAAAAACTTCTTCGGCTAACATATTTCCTGGCAGCTTGCCTCCTTTTAGAAAGTCTTATAACACTATGTTAGACTTGAGAGGCAATGACATTAACTGGGGTAATGCTAAAATTGCTTCTAAGATCAGGTTGTTAGTCACAAATAATTGGCTAGTGCTATGGGATAATGCTCCTCCCACAAACGTGATTCCAATTCAAATGTACGCTTTCTTCCCCAAAAATATAGGGGATACACAGATAGATCGGTACTACGGAGGAGCTCAGATGCAAAGGATGCCGACAACTCCGCCTCCTGCACCTGCTTCTGGTTCTCAGCCTCCTACTGCTGCTCAGCCTCCTCAACCCTCGACTTCTCCCGCTTCCCAGCCTCAACCCTCTCCTAGCTCCACTCCTCAACCACAACCGTCCCCCAGTCCCTCTCCTGCTCCGAGTCCGAGTCCTACTCCCACTCCTACTCCCTCTCCTACTCCTACTCCTACTCCGAGTCCAAGCCCTGCTCCCTCTCCGAGTCCGAGTCCGAGTCCTTCCCCCTCTCCAAGCCCGGCTCCTTCCCCATCACCCTCGCCTTCTCCAAGTCCAGGCGGCGGTTACGGCGGTGGCTACTACTAATACACAAATAGCTCAATATTATGGCAGACCTCAGATCTAAATTTATCGAAGACTACGCAGGTGGTCTCTTAAATATATCTAGACAAGAACTTTCAAGCACTGGAGAAGTACTATCTCAGGATGGTTTGTTATCTGATAGCACGCTATTTGTAGAAGATGGCTCTGGATCAAAAAGTGGGTTAAAATTAGGCATCTCTTTATGTGAAGCAGTAGATCCTACAACTTCTCAGGGTGTTGTAAATGTCAGATACGCAGATAGAACATACGCCAGTACTAGAGACTTAAAGATTTTCTCTACGGCAATTGCTTCTGCCCAGGCTGCTTTATCAGACGCAACAGCGACATCGATCACAAACTTAGAAAACGCGTTCCAGCTTCTAGAGACCACACAAGAGACTCTTCAGAACACATTTTCTTCTAGGCAAGATATCGTAGATCAACAATTAGAAAAAATATCCGAAATAGAAGGTCTATCTGAAGCAGTTACTAGTCTAACGTCAACTACAGAGCAAGTACAAGCAACATTAACAGCTTTCATTACACAAGATCAAATCATTGACTCTTCGAGGTTCTACGTTGCTACTGGTCCTAGGGTTAGTTCTTCTTTTGTTCAATTTTATAAAACAAGAGGAGCCAACTCGGCTACTAACGGATCTCTGCGTAGAAACGACTCTTTAGGATCTATTGAATTTGCTGGTAATGATGGCAATAGTAAATCCGTTGGATCCTCTATTGAAGTTATAGCCGCCACTGCTTGGTCTAATGATGAAAAAGCAACTTATATCGGTTTTAATTGGGTAGGAACAGAGGAGACTAGTAACTCTACTACTATATCAGAGTGGATTTCTTTTGGTAAGCCTGCTGATGGCACAGACGAAATTGGACCAAAAACCATCACGTTTAGATCAGTTCCCACAACTGCAGAACCTTCTACCACTAGAGCTAATGTCCATATTAACGGATCTGGGCAACTTGTTAAAGCTCACACCCCTTCTATAACTGTTAAAGAACTAAAAGCTGCTGCTTCCGGGGCTGCAGATTTTGCTGCATTCAAGACTGCAATTGCAGCTCTAGGAGACATTTAGAAA
>MDSZ01125745.1_pt1 | contig 15764 bp, 18 predicted proteins | sample 811201 | NCBI WGS metagenome assembly MDSZ01 (sample SAMN05326647, study PRJNA326480) | marine metagenome | isolation source: seawater | place: Indian Ocean: North | collected 2010
CGGAGTCTGAGAGACCTCTCTCTTGGACATACGTCCAACTCTCATCTCTTTCACACGTCTGAAAAATATCGTCGACGGAGTCTGAGAGACCTCTCTCTTTGACATACGTCCAACTCTCACACGTCCGAATAATTCCGTCGACGGATTCTAAGAGCATCTCTTCGACACGTCCTCTCATCTCTCCCACGCGTCTGAAAAATATCGTCGACGGAGTCTCACATCTAAAATCGAAGTTCACTTTTTTGACGTTTTGGAGGGTTTGCTTCGGCAGCAGCAGGTGGTTCTTCAGAACGACGTTTGTTTGGAAGACGCATGTTGCGGTAAATAATCGGGAAATCAACATAGTGACACATGTTTGCAAATATGTAGCATGATATCATTGACGATGTTTCAATGAATAATTGTTTGTCCGTGAGTTCCGAGGATACGTCTTCGTTTTGCTCGTCTTTCGAGGATACGCCTTGGTTTTGCTCGTTCATTTTGTATACTACCGAATATAACCAGTGGTGAACGTCTTTTGGACTGTTTCCATATAGAATCATTTGTTGATAAAGTTTGTATAGAGATTTACGTTCGCGTATGGGTACATTTCTGAAGCCCGTTTCCGCATATTTTCCATACGCTTCAAGAAATTTTCTCCAATTTTGCACTGCATACTTTCTCGTGTAGAAAAAATCTTCATCTTCGCGTATGTATGGACAAAAGTCTAATGAAAAATCAATCAGACGTATATCGTTTTTGTAGCGGACCGTATTTGCTGGTTTCATATCGATGCAAAAGATTCCAAGTTGACACATGCGATGAATTTTTTCAAATACTGTTTTGATTTCATTTGCTGACCATTTGTGTTCAAATTCGATTGGTTCGCCTGCTTCCATGATGATATAACCTTCTGTATATTCTAGATATCCGGACCGTAGTTGTTGGTCTTCAATAACTGAACGGTTCATTTCTTTTTGCAGTTCACGTCTGTCACGTCTTGTGAGTCTCATTCTTACGGTGTGAGAATAGGTATCTATCACCGGCACACCGATGCCTGCGTCACCCAATTTACGCGAAATGGCAAAATCATGTCTCATAGCCTCTTCGGTGAGTTCAGTCTTGTCCATTGGGATTATTTTCACCACCAATGATTTGCCTTCTATTTTGCCTTTTATTTTGCGTACGGATCCATATGTCCCCTTGCCTAATGGTCTTAATTCAAGTTGATGAGGTATATGTTCTAATAAACGTATTTCGGAATCTAATATGTAATCAGTTAGGTCGCAGTATCTATCAAATATAATCGTTTTGACTTCACCCATGATACTATATCAGCCCATGTATTTATACAATCAACCAACACAATGCGTATCTTACCATGGCACCCTACGCCTTTTCGCGACAACCGCGATCGCAGATATCCAACGATGGGGCATTATATTATGGCGCATAAAGCGTTAATTCAAAACGATAAGCGTCTTTTCGAACGCATCATGCGCACGCGCACTCCCATTATCGTTCCAACACGTTCTCGCGCGTGGCGTAAACATCGCATGCAGATTGCGTTGGATGCTGTATATTTTATGGTGCGTCAATATCCTCAGTTTCACGGTAAATTGATTTCTTCGGGGTGTGAAGATATTATTGACACGTCCACAGAGCATAAGATTGACGTGCGAGATAATTTAGTGGGGCGTGCCATTATGATGTTTCGTGCTGATTTATATCCTACGCTCGTGGTACCATATCGTGCGACGGACCAGCCAGAGCGTGCGCAGCAGTTGGAACGATTTCGAGCCCACATGGCAACGTATCTTCCCATGTGCCCTATTCTTGTAGTGGAGCAGCGTCCCGGGGAGCCTTTTAATCGGGGTGCGCTGCTCAATTATGGGGTGTGCGCAGCAGAAACGCCATTGGTGTGTTTGCACGATGTGGATTTGCTGCCGGGAGAAGATATGCTCCGCGCGTACACAGATCCTCTCCACGGTGTTCGACACATCGCCCGCGCGTGGAAGAGATATAATTACGACTCGTACATGGGAGGTATCGTGCTCATGCGTAAAAAAGATTTCGTCCACATCAATGGGTTCCCCAACGATTTCTGGGGGTGGGGAGGTGAGGATGACGAGTTTGGAGACCGTATTCGCGACGCGGGGATTCCCATCGAACGTGTGGAGGCGGGTACAATCGTTGACCAAGAGGGGTTGGATATCAACGAGAAAATGTCATTGTTACGTGACCGGGGATTCAAGTGTCCTGATAAGTGGGAACGGCGCGAGTGGCATCGGAGTCATCGCGGAGAAAGGGGATATATGGATAGAGATGAGTATGAGTACTTGGCTAGGGTACTTTAATATTAATCTTCGAGAGTGTGAAAAGGTTTGTCGAACACGTGTTCAAGTTTGTTTCTCACCTGTTCACCAAGTTCGTCAACACCTTCCCAACAGGATTCGTCGTTGTAGGGGTCATCGATGTTGTTGATGATGAGCAATTCGCCCGGGGTGACGTTTCTCCAGTCCGCCGGGACTACATCTCCGCAGCGTGCGTAGGTGACGTTTGCGATGGTGTGGTACATGATGGTGTGGAGTTGATTCAAACACGGGTCGATGGTGGTCGTGGACGGGTCGTACCAGATGTGATGGGACGAAAAAGTACATTTATCGCTACCCGTGAGGACGAGGTGCGGGTGTTCGATGCGCAGATGCTCGTCAGAAGCTATCTCTTGCGGTCCATCGAGATACCATCCATGGTTAGGGTCGTATTCCCAATCGGAGCAAACGGCCCATGTGTGATGGCCCGGTAGAAGATTGATTTTAACGTGTGGGTGATTCTTTGCCTCGTTGAAGACGTCACGCAGGTCGGTGGTTGGGGGGACATTGATCGTATGCATGTGTTGAGTGCACCTATACTCTAGAGACCTGATCACCGATTCAAAAAAAAACACACACACGCTAGAGAGTATGTTTAAACGCCCAGCACCTGTTACACTCCAGAGACCTGATCACCGATTCAAAAAACCTGTTCACTACACACTAGCAAGATTACTACCTCCCGCAAGATTACTACCTCCCGCAAGATTCAAAAAACCCAGAACCATGTCCCGCGCGAAATCCACAGACATCAAAGAACAGGTTGAATCCTTCTTTAATGAAGAAATGCCTACGGATACCGTCCTCGAAGAGCATACCGTTACAAGTGTTCCCTGTGTCGGCCAAGACAATGGCTTTACAACTGTCAAAACTACTGAAACGGACATTTCTCAGATTGTACTTAAAAAGGTCAATGGCAAATGGAGTGTGGTAGAGATCTCTACATCGGATGGCACCAGACTTAAGCGTAACGTTCATTACAACGGGTTCACTACAAGAAAGAATTCAAAAAAAGGGAATGTTTCCCGCCTACGAAAAGCGCGCGGGAACCAGCACTACACCATACATACGAATTATCGCGGGAAAACTTGGAGAGAGGACCACAATTAGCTCGGTACGTGTATATACAAATAAAGCCACACACTCTCCAAACCTTCGATCACCGATTCAAAAAAAGTCCCAGAAAATGACCAGTCTCTTCTTGCAAGACAAGATTGTTGCCCCGCCAGAGTTGTCGAGACATGTTACTACGTGCAGTAGGTTCCACTGCCCATATGCTCCCCTACCGGGCCACAAGACATGTTCTAAGTGCACCAATGGAGGCGAATCTCCCGTAAGTGCACTTGAATTCGAGAAGCACTTGTTGAAGTTCAACAAAAACCTCGCAAAGTTTGTCGAACGCGTGTGTTACCGTATTACTCTTCCGTCCGACCGCTTGGATGCCATTCATCTCCTAAGAACCATGGAGTATGAAAAGGGTATGAAAATATACCTATGCCTCGAAGATCTTGTCCCCCTCCTTCCGTCTAACGGTTATTCGAGCAACCGTTATGGGTTGGGCTCCCACCCTACGGTTGACTACCTGATTCAGAACCACCTTGTGGATTACTGGAACCTGCTTAAGTACGATGGCATTGACTTGTCTATCGCTTGCTACAACCGTGGCACTACAAATCCCTACTTGGCAAGGTCGGAACTTCTTGAGCGCTGCGATGCGATTCTTAAGTATGATGCCGGGAGATGGGTGAGAGCATTGTACAAGAAGATGGTACTGAATAAGTAAATAAATCGCATACACTCTCCCAAGGTCCGATCACCACTGTAAAAAAAATTTCTCACGATGTCCAAGTCACTTAAGGTAGTGTTTACGAATACTACTATTGGCGAGGTTGTAATCGACAAGAAACAAGTGCAGAAATACCTACAAGCAGTGTCGTGGCAGTCTATGGTGCCAGAAGAAATTGCTTTCATCCTCATGAAAAATCCAGCCCCATGGCGTCCTAAAGACAACTACATCCCTAAAAGTTCATTGAATTTGCCCCTTCTTGTCATGCCAATGATATACTTTACGCGTTTTGAAAGCAGTTCAATGGCTGGCAATAAACTCATATTGAGGTTTTTTGGACCTTCGATAGGTGGTTGGCATCTGTATATGAAAAATCCAGAAATGTACGCATGGGATAATACGCGGCAGGTAATAATCTATAATCGCATACAAGAACTTTCGCCAGACATTGTGAATAAAATTCCCGCAAGTGAAAATTTCACTGCTATTGAATGGCTCGACAGATTTGTGAACGATGTTCCCATGCCTTATCAGGAAATGACTACCGAGCGATTGGAAGCCTTGTGGGATATCGTAATGTGGAAGAATTATCACAATTATACGACCCGTGTGAACGATAGGATTTCAACCACACTAAGCAAATTCTATGGGTTTGAAGATCTGGGCGGTGATGAGCTGCAAAACAATATGCAGGCGAATTTCAGGAACTTCTGGGCCCGCTTCAATGCCAAGGTACGTAAAAACAGGTACTATTCGATGGGCATCATGACCATACCCCTCAAACGCGCGACACACAAGAGAAAGCGTGATGGCAGAAAGACTCTCCCCTCGTTGCCAATCGTACCAGTTGAGGTGCGCAAGCTCATTGATTCGTACATTTTCAGTTAGGGTTACACGCACACAGAGTATCAAATTTGTTCTTCAGACACATACACCCTCCCAACCCCCGATCACCACGGAAAAAAAGTCACAGCAACCTACCATGATATCTCTTAAGGTCCTGTTTAAGAATACCTCCATAGGAGAGGTTGAGATTGACAGAGCACAAGTACAGAAATATATGGGAGATGTCCCATGGCAGACAATGAGCCCCGAGAAAATTGCCTCTTTCCTTATTAGGAACATATACCCATGGCGCGTGGAGAGCATGTATATCCCTAAAAGTTCACTGGATTTGCCTACTGTTGCCATGCCAAACATATACTTTTTAAGTCTTGCAAGCAGTTCAATGGATGGTAACGAACTCGTATTGACATTCAATGGCCCAAACATCGAAATCTGGGATGTGTTTGAAAAAAACGAAGTGACTACTGACTGGGATTACCTACAAACATGTACCGCAGACTTCGGAGAAGTACTGTATGAATATGTGGATAAAATCCCCACAAGTCAGAATTATACCTCTTGCCAATGGCTTGACAAATTCTTCATTGGTGAGGAAATGCCCTATCAGGAAATGACAAATGAGCGGATGAAAGCCGTATGGGATATTATACTGTGGGCAAACGCTCCATACAAATGCGACACAATTAACGATAAGACAGCCACCGCTCTTAGCAAATTCTATGGATTTTGCGATGATGGTGCTGAGTGTCTAGAGGATAATCTCAGAGCTATTTTCAGTTAGGGTTACACGCATAAGAGATTAGGGTTACACGCATACAGAGTATGAAATTTGTTCTTCAGACACATACACCCTCCCAACCCCCGATCACCACGGAAAAAAAAGTCACAGCAAACATGAACAAGCGCACCAAAACAATCCAAGGCATTGGCTTTACAGGTTTGTACCTACAAGAAGGAGAGAGTGTCATCCTCCAAAATCCCAAACTCGGTGGAATACTGCGCATCACAGCAGTACAAGATACTACTCTAGCACCGTCCAACAAATTGTTGAAAAAGGCGAATCTACCTCTTACGGGCGATGACCTACCAAACCACCTCCCCATATTCTGGGGTACTGGGGCGTGTGTAGAAGTTATTGTTCCAAATTCCGATCTTGCACCCGGTGCCGGTCGTGCTCTTCCTACTGATATATACGAAAGTATATGCAGTGGCGAGTACACAATCGAGGATTTATGTGCGATGGTTCCCCCTATCCCGGGCTCTGAGCATAAGGTGGGCACTATGTCCAACTACCTAGGCTACAGGCGCTCTCAGTGGGTACAAATGCATACAAGAAAGACATTCTCAAGCGGCCCTACTGTGAATCTTCTCACAGGTGTATTCTCTACCAGCGAAGGCATGTGCTACAACATACGCTGGAGAGATTTGAACATTGCTGGCGCAGAGCCTGTCAGTGCGGATTTGCCCACAATGAACCCCGCAATTGTTGCATTTCTGAAAGAGATTGGCACATCTGGTGTGGTTTCTCTCATGCAAAAGATCGTACGGCGCCAGCCGCACCATGTTAAGCACCCGGACACTGTAGATATCTTTCATGCGCAAGATGTACTACAATGCATTGTGATGTTGATGCCACACATGCAGGGGTTATTCCTTGCAGACTTGGGCATATATGTGCCCGCGCTGCAGCATCTACTCAAGCGCATGATGACATGCATGGCAGAAGATGCAGAGTTTGTGCAGGAGCACATGATTTCTCTCGGGGCGGCGGCACTGCTACTGTCAGAAGAACCTGCATGGTCTCCTTCTAATGGTCACATCAAACATTGGATGGAGATTCTTTGTGGTATGTGGAGAAGCACACGCACATCAAACTACTCCACACAGCATTCACTACCTGCGCCCACAGACATAAATGCCGACACTCTACCCTATCTCATCTATGAGAAATTGGGAGGCATGGGTGGTGACAAGAAAATGCTCATCTGGCTCATTTCACACCCCCGTAATGAACTGACTGGAAGCCGCTGTGTCACAGACATTGACACGCTTGATGTGTATCTCGATCAGCACACAGAAGCTCGCTACCTCTGGCTCACTGAAAATGATATTCCTGTTGGACAAGCATTTCATCTCTACACAGGGGCAAACCCCCGCCGGGGAAATAACATGCAGCCACCGCAAGATTTGTTTGATGCACAGAAAGAAGCATCTTTTATGTTTCGAGGAAAGGCTCGAGCATTGCCTGAGACCAATCATGAACACTGCTCCTCGCTGCCTGACGGGTGGTTGGCCGCAAAAGTGGGCCAGATAAAAATTGGAAGCATCATTGTCACTGTGGATCCAAACAACTTGCACAACTTTGTTGCCATGCCTCACCCCTCGCGCAAAGCTGACATGTCACAGCTCTCTTCTGCACAAAAGCTGCAGGCTATTATGCGTGCGAAAGTCAGACTTCGAACGGGTGTACATGGATGCTCTTACAATGCATCACAATGGTCTGTCAATGGTGTTGCATGGGAGCAAGCGCGCCAAATCACTCAGCCGATTCACAGGGGCAATTCCCCACTACCAACCGCACCGCGGCAAGTGATTCTAGCTGCATGCGCATTTCTTTCGGGCTATGATAAAGATATCAAGTTTCCTCGTGTAAGCCGCGATGGCTTTGGCACTACTAGTGCACTCACAGGCATGGAGAAACAAGCATACAGATTCCTGAGAGAACTTGCTCAAGTGATGCCACATGCCATCTGGCCAAAAGGTCGCTTTGGATTTCACACGGCCAATATGGCACTGCGCCATGAAGTGCGCTGCCAGCTGTTGGGTGATTTGTCTGTGCAATGGAATTTTCCCAACCCCACAGATGATCGCACGCTGCGCCCCCTGCAGGCAGATGCACTGCAGCAGATGATGCATGCACATGCACAGCAAATGGGCGTGTTTCTATGGATGCTTGTGGGCTCTGGAAAAACACTCACAGTGCTCAAGTATATTCATCAGACACACTGCGTGCAGCGCGTGGTGTGGGCTCTGCCTGCCTCTGCAATTGCATCTGTGGGGAGAGAAATCTCTCAGTTTGGATGGTCATGGACTGTACTGGCATCTACCCATGGTCGTGCGAAAAAATACACACAGTGCACAATCAATCGCACACTGCAAGACAATTGCATCACACTTGTAGAGCATGATGATGTGCGCAATCTCTACAGAGATTTGGCCCCACAGATGCTTGACACTGCATTTGTGTATGATGAAGTGCACAAAGCAATGGCAAGCAAGACACAGCGCACAGCATATGCTCTCAAACTTGCGCGCCTCGCAAAGCAGCTGGTATGCCTCACTGGCACACCAATTGTCAAGTCTACTGCATACCCATTAATGGAATGGCTCAAGCTCTGTGTTCCTTTTGAAGTGAAGAGTACCAACTTTTGGGTAGCAGCAAATGCTATGGTGGCCAAACTCACAAGCACAGATGTAAAAGTTGTGCATGAGGATGTGCAAGTCAATGAAGATCGCAACAGTGTGTATCAATTTCTTCCCACACGCATGGGAGGCACGGCACAAACCCCGCAGTGGAAAAAAGCATATGATGCATCAAGAAACATTGTAGACAGATGGATTGTGAAAAAAACACATCAAGTGGTATATGCCCCGCGCGGTGACCCGCCTATGCTTCCCATTTCACCCACACACTTTGGTTCAGAACATGCGTATGCAGTTGCTGCAACACGCGCAGTGGACCCAAGCCCTGAACTCTTTGCACACCTCGAACAGCGTGTGCTACTTGTCAGTGAATCCAAGTCACACTCAAACAAACTCATTAACATGTTGCTTGATATGGGAATACCCGCAGAAGATATTATGGCAGTGGGTGGAAAACAAGCTCCCACAGATCAAGTTGCGCATGTCACTTCACCTCATCTCACAGCTGATGAGTGGCGCACGGGCAAACGCCTGCCAAAAATTTGTGTGGCACCTATTCAATACTGCGAAGGATACACTCTCACATGGATGACAGTGATGATAACAGGTGTGTACCCCAGTAATCAGGCCAAACGCACACAGATGGAAGGGCGCATCAACAGAGCAAACTGTGAGCGCATGCACAGACATTACATGCGCGCCCACACAGGGCTCACTACCTTCATGCTCAAGCATCAAATCTCAGCAAAAAATCTTGAAGCAGCACTCAAGCAGCTCAGTAAAAAGTAATGCATACATGTGTACACATACACCAGCTCAGTAAAAAGTAATGCATACAAAAAATATTCTCTCAGACATACACCATCCAAAGCCCCGATCACCGCCCAGAAAAAAGTCACTCCAGAACATTCCTATAACGATGAACAGACCAATCTGGGAAATTTCCGTACGCGAGCTAATTGAAAAAAATGTGCTATGGGTTCCTACGGACCACAAAGACACACTGCTCCGAATTTGGGGTGGACAGACCTTTAAAGACTTTGACAATTACTGGGGCTTTAAGGAGATTATCTCAGGGCCCTACGAGACATCCTTCCAGAACATGATGCACTACATGAACATATGTGATGAACAAGATGACCCAGAAGCAGTCATGGCTTACCAGTTTGAAAAACTCAAGTCACAGCACATTAAGGATATATTCAACTTGGTGCAGAGTTGTATACGCACGCGAGTTGGTGAGCATGTGTGGTACGCATAGTGTACAAATTATTCTCTCAGACATACACCCTCCAAACCCCTGATCACCGGTCAGAAGAAAGTCACTATAAACTATTCCCATAACCTTCTAGGAAAGATGAGCATACTTGGTCCGCGTAACGGTTCGCGTAACGGAAGACCCGACATAAACCCACAGCCGACCAGTCGCCGGCGTGTAGAGAACAGTACGTCGGTGGCTCTGACGTCACACAGTCATGTGGGAGAAACCAAGCAGAACAGCACGCTAGAGGCTCTGACGTCACACGGTCATGTGGTCGTGCCATGCAGTTTAACGGAACTCTGGGAGGAAACCAAGGCCGAATTCATCGATTACCACCGCTGGATTACGCTCGAGCGTACAAACATGCAGTACAAAGTTCTCCACCCCATGCCATTTCTTGATTTGGTCATCGGGCGTAATTTCAAAGAGTGTGAGGAGCTCTTTGGCGACCCCAGAGCCTTGTCTCTCGTGCCAACGAATGATTCTAACCGCCACAAACGGCCATTTGGTCAGCAGGTACTGACGTCTAGGTCCAGTGGCATGGGATGGGGCACCAGCTATTTCGATGGGTTTGCTCACTTGAAACTTCAAGTTGAAGTTGCAGAGAACATTCTCGAACCGCTCTATGCGTCATTAGGCGAGGTAGGAGATGCTAAGCTGATTCAGGCCGCCGAGAACCTTGTGGCAAAGATAGATGTGGAGCAGGTGGGCCATCGTTGGATGCTGTGGTTGAACGCAAAGCAGCCTGTCCCGCCCGATGAAAAAATTCCTTCGTGCGCAAAAAAAGTCTGGCAGGCGCTCAAGGCAATTCGGCGCGCGCTAATGTCGCGTACTAAGCGCATACAAGGACAGATGCCAGAAAATTCCTGCCTTGCATTTTGCACGCGGGAAGAAAACACGCGCCTGTTCCTGTTTGCACATCACCCCGTACATGGTATCCCGTGTCTGCGCATGACTGAGAAGGACTGGGCTGCACAGCCATTCAAACTGCCGTCCGTTACAACATCTGACATCGCTAAGCGCATCAACTCCCTGTGCAAAAGGATACGTAAGGCACTCGCGGGAATAGAAACTCGACCAGCCGTTATGAATTGGGTGGAACAGTACCGCGAAGTACTCAACCATTCGTCATTTGAATTGGACAAGCCCTTTACCCCCACAACGGTCGAAGTACCCCAGCCACCCGTGGGCAATCTCATACTGTGGCAGGGACCACATTGGACCGTTACTGGCGATAACCAAATCAAGTATACGACATTTGTGGATGCGGTTCCGCGAACGTTCTTCAGCGAGGATGTCTGGGCCTTTATCTGGGAGTGCCACAAGGTCTGTGTGGCCGATTTAGGAGGCGGCTCCTACCGCGATTCCTACTTTACGTGGCACTACATGAAATCGCGTGGTCTCTCCTCGGCAGTGCACGATATTCCTAAAGACAAGCAGCATTACTTTGGAGCCCCCACTGACAAGCTCAACACGGTGTGTATCGTACCAGAGCGGTTCCGCATAAAGCGCAGTACCACATGGGGGATGATTCACATTGACCGTGCCCCCCTGCCTGTAGAGGTAGAAGAGATACTATCAAGTATGTAACAAGCATATACTCTCTAAACCCTTGATCATCGTTTAAAAAAAAGTTTCTTCCCAGTCCAACCCCCCTATCGCATCATAATGTTGTCTGGTTTCGCACAAGCAGGAGTGTGGACAGTAAGCCCCACAGCCGAGCACCATGCTGGTATGAAAATCAGCGGGAATCTCGATCACACGCCCATCTCCGCAGAGGTGGCTAAGAATATGGAGCAGTGGTTTGTCTCACAGGGATATACTACCCAATGCTTCAATCTCGCCGAGCTTACAGGCGTAAACCACACTGGAGGTGTACTTCAAGTTAAGGGAGGTGCTGCTGCCTTCTGCAATGTGGACAAGATGTGGGACACTTTCGTGGCCCTTCCCAAGGATTCACAGTACAAGGATGTACGTACGGGGAAAGTCAAGAATAAGCACAAACGTTCCAATGTGAACGCAGGTGAGGAGGCAGAAGAGGCCAACATTGACGAAGGAATTGGTACTACTGTCTCCTTTCAGTCCACCCCCGAGCTCAAGAAATGCCTTGATGGGCTTAAGCAGTTTGGTCCCGACTTTCAAGAGCTTCTCGCGGAGGGCAACTTCTACCATACTCCCACCCAGTGTGGTATAGGTTACCACGGGGACACCGAGCGCAAGTGGGCCATGGGGTTTACCATGGGCAAGACAAGATTCATTGACTTTCAAGCCTTTGTGCGTGCCTACCCAGTAGGCCCCACTATTCGCCTCACGTTGGAGCATGGGGACATCTACCTCATGTACGAAAGTGGATGCGGGTGGGACTGGAAGCGTACCCCCGCAGTTGGCGAGCTGCCTTCCGGTTGCCCTAGGCGCCAGTACCATGCACCCCACTTTCGCCATCGCGCGGGAGATGAAGGATTCTTACGCCGAAACGACAAAGACAACAAACGTAAGTGGGACAAGCGCCGCGCAAAGGAAGATGCGGCTAAGGATGCGGATAAGCCCCCAGCGAAGCGCCGCAAGACCCAGTAGGAGTATATAGGGATATACTTATGCGATTATATGTTCTTAGTACTTCTAAGTCTTATTTCTTTACAGGTTGGACAATCTGTTCCCTTTGCTGTGATTGGTGATTGGGGGCGCGGTGGAGCGCATCATCAAACGCAGGTTGGACAGACATTGCGGGAGCAGAATATATCATTTGTTATATCCGTTGGAGATAATTTCTACCCGCGTGGCATTTCATCTACATCGGATGATAATCTCCTCCAATGGGAGCGCATCTACAGACCACGTATCCCATGGTATCTCGCGCTTGGGAATCATGACTACCGCGGTAATGTTGATGCTCAGGTCGCGTTAACGGATATCTACACGTACTGGAACATGCCTTCAACTTACTACGAACGTGTCATCGAGGGCATGCACTTTTTCTTTATTGACACGACCCCATGGGTAACGGGCGCCGATGTGAAAGCGCAACGTGATTGGCTGATCGTCAAGTATGAATCTTCGAATGCGTACCAAAAATACATTGTGGGCCACCATCCACTCTGGACCTGCGGTTACCATCATGAACGCGACGATGTATCTAGATTAAAGAAAACGTTAATACCACTACTACAAAAGTACGGAGGAGTCTATTTTACAGGGCACGACCATAATCTTCAGCACATTGCCATCGATGGAGTGCAGCAGTTTATCTCCGGCGCGGGCGCATTCACCTACCAAGTTCACAGGTGTGAGGGGATGGTTTATGGCAACGGTGAAGACGCAGGCTTTCTACGCGTAGATGGTTCTTCCTACACGTTTGTAGGTCGTCGGGGCGCCATTTTATATTCCGCAACCCTCTGAGGATGCAGGCAATATGCCAAATGAATTACTGCACGCGTAGAAGATGTTACCCACGACGTGTTGTTTGATGCACTCACGCGCTGCACCACAGACTCGAAAAATGTGTCATTTGTCGTCAACCCGTATAGAAATATCCAGTACACTTCGCGCGAAATATATGGCCTGTCTAATGTCTCCATCAGGCCTCGCCACTCGTACATAGACAACTGATGTGTCACGCGGGGGCAAATATTCTCCGCAGACCCGTAGTATAATGTATTCAGCAGTGCCGTGTTGCGCGTAAACACTGCGCTGTGAAAGACATCCCCCGACGCGGGTACGTGGCAGTACTGGTGTTTGTACGTGAAAGAGACGTGCATGTCTTTAAATTCTTTTACAGTCTCAAACCATATTTGCTTTTCGTGTTCTTGTATAATTTCGCGTATGGCATTGTATTGGCCAGACGCGATGTTGTTGACACGGTTTTCTACGGGAGAGGATACGAATGATAGGTAGGACGGTAGGATCGTACATATTTCTTCTAAAATGTCAGTCATGATCCTAGTCTAGGGGACACCAGTTGTTATTGTGGAATAAATTGTCTTCGATGACCGAGCGGTTATGATCGGATGGGAAGTGTTCCATAAGGATAGAGCGTACCTCGTCGGTGTGATTGGGTCCAGAGCGCGCCAGAGCCGTCTGAATGCTGCGGTACTGATTGAATGATGCGACGTCACCGAAATGCGTGCGAATGCGGCGCGCTGCATCTACGGGGCTCGAGACGAGTCGAAATGGGCCCTGAATGGAATCTCCACGCGGTAAAGCCTGTTCTAACTGTATTTCGAGTCCTTCAACGGCGGTCCCCACACCTCTTAGGCGGCGTTTCGTTGATTTCCACTCGTGAAAATTACCGATTCGACCGCGCACAAGATCCGCAAGTTCGTCATAGTTCTCATTGTCGTGCGCCGCATCAATCACCTGTTCCGCTTCAAGTTCGTCTAGCGTATGGGACACAGCCTGTTCAAATGCTTTCAACATGTTACGTTATAAACCCTTACTTATATACCCTACTTGTGTTTAACCATGAATAAATTACATCTTTCGTATAATGCTTCTGTACATATGGAACGTGCGGATACGGGTACGGGTGCGGCGCGCAGCGAATCGCAAAAGAGCCATTTGTCCCCCTCCTTTCGTATCGACGTGTAATGATTATTCGCTTGCACGACAAAGCCGATGACTTGCGTGTCCTCGAGACATTCTTGCAGTGGTGGGACATCCCATCGAACGGACTGCGAAGTGACTTTGACTGCGCGTTGGACGTCGAATCCACGGTCGTTCAAGACTTTCTTCATCGTGTCCATAGACCAATCTCCAGCTGCTGATTGATGATTATTCAACACGTCCTTGGATTCTTCGACGCACCACGAGGCAGCGTCGTTCATATGTTCCTCGGTTACATCAGACGTCTCGAGCAAATTTCGCACCGCATGAAGTCCACATTGACGCCCCACCTGACGGTCGAAATACATACACATTGTATACTCTTCTTTTTATAGCTCATTTTCAAAATCATATATGGTAACATCATCCGAATCGACTTCAGCCTGTGTCGCGACTGCGATCGGCATGTCGTCATCATATTCATCGCGTGTAATAAAACAACATATAGCCGTACAGAGCATGCCTGCTACGAGGCCGCCGAAAAACATTGCCACCTCTATCATTCATCTATTTTTGTAGGCACGTTTATACGCCACACAACGGGTACCTCATCACTCACGCCCAGACGACTTGCAAACGGGTCTTTTTCATGATTTACCATGAATGGCAATAACCCCGCAATGTCTGAAATCGATACACCTGCCGACCATTTGCGCCATTTGCCGTCCATACGAGTTATTTTATCAGTGGTTTTGCCGGTTTCATCCATGAGTTCGACCGTATTGGGCATATTATAACCACTGGGTGCTTGCATATCTTTTACATGTGCCATGGTTTTAGAGCCTTCCGATGAGGGATCAGCCTCTACGCGTACCATTCCGAACGGGTCGGGCGGTGAGCGAACCGTATATCGTTGGTCATCGATGACAACTGTGCTGTTGACCTTCCATCCTCCAACGGGTCGAATCTTATCTTTTACGGCTTCCATATTAACCAGCCCGATGGGCCATATTTCTGTTCCATCGGAATGGTCTGCCAGTACACAACCGGGTGGAGGACTTGGTACGGGCAGGGCTTGATAACACGTCGTCGCCATAAATTGGTTCATCAACTGTGCGGGAGCTATGATGGAACCTGCTCCGAAATAATTTGGACGCGGCATCCATTTTTTGCAACAGGGAAAGAATTCACCATCGCGTCCGTCGTTTTGTGGTTTGACAGTCTTTGGTTGCGAGTGTTGGCGGCATTGACGCGCCCCAAACGAGTCGAGCAACGTGTAATACGTACCACAATGGACACACTTGCGCTGTATGGCCCATTCTCTCCACGCTTCCGTGATTGTGTCATTTTCTGCGTAGAGAGATGCGGTTTGGATATCACGATACGCCATATGCGTCTCCATAGGGTATTTATATAGTCTTGGTCATGATTAGGATGCAGTGGGGATTTGATGTAGATGAAGACACATTGCGTTTATGTTATGGTACCCAACGCTGGTACAAGAACTCTACAGCCTTTGCGGAAACGATTCCTCGCGATCAGGGCCAATACTATGTGA
>MDSZ01263686.1_pt1 | contig 15763 bp, 4 predicted proteins | sample 811201 | NCBI WGS metagenome assembly MDSZ01 (sample SAMN05326647, study PRJNA326480) | marine metagenome | isolation source: seawater | place: Indian Ocean: North | collected 2010
AGTTTGTTTATGGAAGCCGACAACACAATTAAGATCAGACCGGATAATGATTTGTATGTTTCTTATGGTACGACTGATTGGGTACAGTTTGACGGATCAGCAAACAGAGTTGGAATTAATAAAGTATTCCCAAGTTCACCTCCAGAGAAAACCCTCGATATTGTTGGTGACATCAAAGCAACTCTTTCTAGTGAATTCGGAAGTTTAGATTCACACTCCCATGCTTTTTCAGGGTCAATGTTAGTTTCTGGTTCAACAAAATTTGGATTTGATGAAGCTCATCTTCATCAGTTTACAGGTTCTATGAACATCTCTGGTGCCCTATATGCAGGCACAGAAAATCCAGAAGAGCACCACAAATTCATCGGAACTCTTCTCGTTGATGCAGCAGGAACAAACAATTCAGAACTAATCGTTGACGGTCCAAATCCAAACTACATCAAACTGAACAGGAACTCTAGCACTACCGGCTTTCTCTCTACTGATGGTAGTAGATTTACTTTATACGGAGGCACAACAGGGTTCGCAGCTCAAATTTACGACGGAGGTGGCGATGATAGAGGTATTATAGATTTGGCCAGAGCCAGTGGAGTTATCACAGGAACCAAGCACAAACTAAATGTTTCCGCTTCTGCCAACGCTTTTCGTGTCGATACAGATAAAGGCACAAACAGGTTTAATGTTCAAAACTCCACAACATCGTTTATAAGTGGTTCAGCAGACCTCATAACGATGGATAACACTACTGTACCGCCCACCCCATCAAACGCCTCTCATATTTATGCTAAGTCTGGTGAAATGTATGTTATGGATACTGGCGGTAACGAAACTCAAATCTCTCCTCACGATGAAAGCGGGGAGTGGCAATATTATTCTCGAAATGTGAAGACGGGTAAGATCGTTCGTATTCGTATGGAAAAGATGATTCGTGCCTTGGAAGAATTAACAGGGCAGACTTTTATAGAGGACATTTAGTAATAACTTATTTAAAGTTAATGTAATGAAAGGTATAATCATCAGTAAACATGAGCAAGCAATCTGGAAAAAATAAAGCACCATTTCTAATACACAGTTCCTCCGCCACAGGCGGATATCACGACACCCTATCTCAGTTTAAAGAAGGCGTCGATATCACGAACGCCAAAGTAGATACCTATGGTGACTTTAAGCACGCACCTCTTCAGGGACCTTTTTCTGAAAAGCACGTTGGCGGTCATCAAAGCAGACATCACGGTACCGGTTCAGGCGAAGCTTATTATATTGTGCCTTCCGCTGATGAACTCCGTGTTTACGGAGCAGATTACCAGAATGAACATCAACCCAGGGCAGTTTACTACAGAGATGAAATTGCTAAACGTCCCTTCAATATCAAAAACGTCCTATCTAACACTGGGTCCGGACCACATGAAGGTCCAGGAAATTATGATCATAATACTCAGATTGTACAAACAACAGGCAAAACCCAAAACCCAAGACACTTTGCCGAGAATAGCGAAGTATATCAGCAGTTCCCGGAAAGAAAAGGAAATGAAGGAAATGTCTTAAATCTTCTTGACGGCACAGGTTCACTTTCATTACGAAATTTTGCTCTTCCAACCGGCAGTGCTAACAAATCTGTTATCACAAATAAGTTCTCCGCACCAGGTGACAGATACACCATGTCTAAGGGGTTTCTGAACCCCTCTGGTGAGGAAATGTCCGTTTACAATACTTTGCCCTTCCGTAACGAGAACGTCCGTCTAAACCTCCGTGAGCGCCTCTCAAGACATACATTACCAATTCATGATGACGGAGAACTATCTTCCCTACCCTTACATAACGTTAATCGAAACGGAATCAGAGTTTTAAACCACAAAAAACAATTTAGTAGGAAAGTAGTAAATACGGATTTTACCCTTACGAGTTTTGTTTCAGAAGAAAACGGAGCCGACGACGTTAGGGCAATGGCTATAGACCCAGAAAAGCAACTACTTTATTGGGCAGCTGATGACGATGGGGCTATATATAGGATAAATCTTTCAGAAGGATCAAGTACGCCACAAAGAATTAATTACTTCGCCATCACCAGCATCACCGACATTAAACTTGACTTGATTAACAACGAAATTTACTTTGCCACCGCCGGCGTATTAAAAAAATCTTCTTTAGATGACTTTGACAATAATATACAAACTATCTCCACAGAGAGAAGTAATCTATGGAATATATCATTAGACATTGTAGAAGGTAGCATATATTATTCCTCCTATCAGTCTGACCACCAAGGTGTTTATAAAATAAATCTTTTAAACAACAATGTAGAGGAAAAAGTCGTTGGTATTCCAAACAGTGAGGGCGAAGCAGCAGCTCTAGAGATCGACAAAGAGTCAGGTTATATTTTTCTAACTGGATTTAGCAACGGAGGTAGAATTTTTCGATTCAACATCGACGGCTCAGGTAAAAAAGAGATCCTTACAGGCCAAACACAATTGGCAACAATGGAGTTAGATAGAGTAACAAAAAGAGTTTATTTCGCCGGCCGCTCGGGTCATAAGAAAATAGAGTATATGGACTACAACGGCAACGATAGAACAGTGTGGATTGATTTGGATACGTCTGTACCGAGATTCAATGCCGGCATTCAAGGTTTTGCCATAGATCTTTCGCTTGGTAAAGCAGTTTGGGGCCCGTACAGCATTTCGAATGACGCTACAACTTTGGCAATGGCAACTTTGCCTGTTTATTACCCTGATTACAGATCCAATAGTCAGGGTTTGTACAAAAGGTATGACAACTTTTTCGTTCAACATCCCATACCTCAATCAGAACTAGGTTACAGTTGGATAAGGAGCAATTCAACTTCCAGTATTTCATTCGGGTACCAGAAAGACAATAATGATACTTCTTTACAAACAAAAAGTCGATACTCCCACTTTGGTGCTACTTCTGGTTTTGATCCCAACACTGGAATGTCAACACATCAGTTTTCTAGTTCTTTTGGATTTACTTCGTGGGAAATGGTTAGACAAACAGATAAAGAGTTGCCACAATATTTAAGAAAAAACAATTTATTTTCTTTTCATGCTGGAAATTTATTTTCAGATAATGACAATAGATCCTTTGAAGTATCAACTATAGTTTCACAATCTGCTGTAAGTACGAAGTTTAAACCGTTGGAACACACGGTAAACATTACGGGCGACAATACAAACACAGAAGTAAAAATCACCAATTCATATCCCAATGTTTTCAATACCTTCTCAAAACAAAAGTCTACAGATGTTAATTCAAGACTTGGTATCCAACTAACAGATAGGGGCACATATTACAATACTATAAAAGGATATTACACCACCCCCGATACAAGTTTGTCAAGCAATCCCTTTTCCTTGGTTCGAGGTGTAAAGATATCAGAAGTTATTTTTCCAAAAGATAAATCAACATATTCTTCGACCACACGCTCCAGAACAAATTACACAGAAGAGTCGGGAACGGGAGATAATGGATACGATAAACAATATGGAAAACAGAATACATTCTTTCACCCCACAACTCTTAGGAGTACGGAAACTAAAAACTCTTTTGGATTTAGTACTATTTCAGACCCGCTTGTTGTTAATGATGTTATGGAGTTTGGTTCTGATTTAATTTTACCTACAAAATTAAGTGCAACAAACTGTATAGGGTTGAAAACAGACAACACAAACGGCGGAATTTCTTTTGTCTTCGGTCAGTCTGGAGAAGCAGAGAATGCCTACAGAGTATTAAATTTTACCTTTACAGTCAGTGGTGAAGTATCAATTGATTTTGATTTTATTTCGGGCCCATATGACCGTCCCGCCGGACTTAATCTAGAGAAAGCAGATTCAAATGAAGATTTAGGAATTCAATACCAATCACCTTATAGTGATACTTGGCACACCGCCGTAGCTCAAAGTGATACAGGTGCCGTTAATGCCATCATTGATAACACCTATGGAATTAACAGAACCAGTTACAGAAATCTCGGCGACCTCTTCTCCGGTTTCTACGGCGTGGGCGATTTCACCGGCGTCGATGGCGGCGGCGGCATAGATATACGCTGTAGAAACGATGGAGTATCTAGTGCTGGAGATCCTTTCGTCGCGGGAACGAAACTTCGAATTGTACAAACCAATCACTTCGGCAGCGAATACGATAATTGGGCAATAAGAAATCTCACATTAAAATATACAGCCGTCCCAGATTCCACCGAGCATTTAGCATTCTTCCCACTGCAAACGGATGGTTTATTATCTTTTCCAGTATCCTCTTCTTACAGCAATAAGGTTGGTGAACTTATGGTTGATAAAGATAAAACAGCATATACTCAACTGCCTGTTGCGAACCAGTGTTATGTTGAATCGACATCATTAGTTAAAGACGGAGTTTTGTCGGATTACCTGGAGAGAACTACAGAAAAACTTTCCGGCATTAACCCTTGGGAAGATTCTTACGACGATTACAGAGAAGACTTCAGAGGATATGCCAAGGATATGTCGGTTCTTCCAGAGTTTGTTATATCAGACCACCTTGATGAATACTTTACCAATTTTAATTTTAACCGTTCAGTCCCGGATTACTTGAGAATTATCGGTGGGGACAAATCAAAAGGAGAGATTTCTCTAACTACAGTTGAGAACTTCTTTGATAGATTTGTTTCTACGGAACCTCTTGGGGACTACAAAGAACTTCTAAAAGAACATGATAACTATGATCTTAAGTCAATGAAGATTAAGGTAGACGCTGTTAAAAAACTCCTACCTTACAATGGTTTTTACCCAATGACGAGAACAGTACAGTTGGGAAATTTATTGAGTGCCTCCTTTATCGAAAACGTAACAGGAAAAGAAAAGGGAGAATCTGGTTATGATACTCAAGGTTTTCAAACTTTTGCCAAAACTCTTATGTCTCCTGGTATTCTCTACAACTCTATTAAGGCAGGGTACGGCGTAAGTTACCCAATTTATAAAACCACCCCAACTACTAAAGTTGACCGAAGTGGAGTTGATAAGAACGTATATGAAGGATTTCATATCGAATCTCCACCTGACTATCAGATTCCTTTTGAAGCACTTATTAATCCAAAGGGCAATATTCCTGAGAACGAAGATATCATCTTTACTCCCTCATGGACTTCAACAACACCTGCTGCCCCGGCATATGATTACACAGGTCAATGGACAGGAAAATCAAAACCACAATTTCAACTAGGCATGCATAACTTCTTGGCTGAGTCCGTTAAATTCTTTTTGAAAGATGAGAAGCTTGTGGCTCACGTCTCCAAGGAACAAGGTGACGGATTCTCTGTAGACCCAGGAAAAACTTATTACATGGATGTTGTTCTCAGAGATAATATCAAAATGGACAGAATGGGAACTTACTCCGGAACTGTTACTTCCTCTTTACACTCTTATTTGAAAAACCCAGAGAATAGACCTATGGTTTCGGATTATCTTGTTTCGGGCGATGAGGTGTATGCTGTTATAGGTTCTTCGGGTTCTGTTGAATTAAATCGAGATAGTAAGATAAATCTTTATAAAAACAAACTTGATGGAGATTCTTGGCAATTGTTGGACACTTTGTCTATCCCAGTCACTCAGTTTGAAACAGGTCCCAGCAATTTAACAGGACCAAATGGAGTCTCTTCTATAAGTTTTGCCAGCGGCAGTAAAGAGATGTATGTTGCTTTTGGAGACGCTAGAGATAGATCAATTTTCACCTCTTCACAAGAGGGTACTGGTAGTGTTAGGGTCTATACAATTAAGAACGACAAATTTTCTAACACCTACGATCTCGTTACGTCCTCTATTCATAACCATCCAGACACTAACCATTCTTACACCGTCGGCAACGGCTCCGGAGGTTTTGGAAACCAAGTAAAGATTGTAGCAGCATCAGATGGTTATCATCTCTTGACGCTTTACCCTGGTGCCAAAAGGTCGGTTAATTACACTTCAAAGGGCGGCAACGGCGGAGATACAGCCGCTATACCAAAAACCTCATGGACCACCAGTATGTTGGTTCTTCATAGAAGTTCTTCTTTGAATGGATTAAGAGAAGAGAATTTGTTCCATCCTCTTGGGAACCCAACTCAGATGGACGGCGAAGGCTACTTTTATTCTGGATATGGTGGCACCAGCGGTTGGGCAAATTCACCAAAAAGACTGAAAACTATAGACATGGTTTCCGCCTCTTACACTGATACAGATTTGTTTAACAGTTCTAGTATGGGTGGTCTTATTATAGCAGCAGGCAATCCCTATTACGATAATGGCGGAACCTACAGAGGAGCAATTAGTCTCTTCTATTCAGGTTCAGTACATGGTACAGGTTCAAGTCTCCTTTCTTTACCGGACCAGCACGAAAGAGATTTCTTTGGGCGCTCCCTAGCTCTTGCTAATTCAAATACCGGACCAAATAGAAAGTTTTATTTAGTGAGTTCCACTAGAGGTATGGTAGCGTCAGTTAGTAGAGAAATCGGAGGAGTACATCTCTTTACCGGCAGTATTGAACCAAATTTTACCACCTCTACTTCTACGGGTAAAGGAGAACCAACTTTTGATATAGGAAGGACGATTGTGATTGATCGTCAATATTTAACAGCTTCTGGGTTTGACCATACGGCATTGCAAAAAGAAATTGGGACTCAATACGCCAATCAAGTATCCGTTCAGCTTAATACTCTTAAAACTTCCAACAATTTACAAATATGTGGAATAGGTACTAACTTAAGTATAGACACCTCTAGAAACTCCGACGGGCAAGACAACGAAGTTATTATAGGAGTTGGAACTTACTCATATGGATTTTTTGATAATGACGCAAACCTCCCTCGGACTGAACCTTTTGGTGATGAAGCGAAAGGTGAAATTACCTATAATCATACCGGTTCTGTTTTCCTAGTCCACACTAAGGGCAATGGTTATGTTGATGGCGTAAAACCATCAGAACCCTATGTAGATGGAACAGACTTTACTACCACTGGTCTGAAAGCAGGAAATCTTTCATGGGTAAGGTTTAATTCTCCCAACCGAGATTTCGCCCCTGCTCTTCACCAGGGAGTCAATCGACAAGTAGCAAATTTTAAAGTTATAAGCGGTTCTAGCAACCCCTACAGTACAAAAGATAATGTTTTTGTCTTCACACCAGCAGCATTTAATGAACCAGCTTACCACACCTTATTCTCTGGCCAAGAGATTCAAGATATTGGATTCTTTTTCCACACAGGTTCTGCTTTCCACGGCATTAATCAATATACTGGTTCAATTAACTTTGACGGAAACCCAATCCCTAATCCTCATTTCACTTCAAGTGTCGAGATTAAATCAGACTTTACATACCGTAAAGACGGCGCTTTATACGGACAAGCAATTGATAATGCCTATGATCCTGCTTATTGTGCTTATACCCCACCGTCTTATTATGGAACAAGCATCGCCAGAGTCTCATATACCGCCCCAGATCAGGGTGCCGAGGGAATTACTCTAGAGCAGATATTCAGAGAATCAAAAATAGAAGAATTATTTGAATTAGAAGATTCTAGAGCAGCAAAGTTTTATTCTAACTCTCAAGGACTCACCGATAATCAAAAAGCAGGATTAATGCCAATCACTTCTTCAGTAGAACTTTTTGGTATTCGAGCACCTAGAATTAATGACGAGTTGTTGCCTTCCAACAAACAATGGGTTGTAGGAATGAGGTTCGAGAGTCCCGTTTTGGATTTTGAGACAAGCGATACAGAGCATGCCTCGAAGTATGAAGCACAAAATGATTTATTTACTGGATTATTTAATTTTGTAGAAAATTCATCTCATTTACCACCACGCTCTATGTGGACAAGTTATGGTTCTATTCCACAAGATGAGAGGGGAATTACTCTTGAGATTAAAGAAAGTTTCTCAACCTTTTCTGACACAGAAGGTTCATTGGTTAAGCTGTGTGATTTTAAACCAGAGTCTAAGAATATTGGACAAGTGGGAGAATCAAAAGAGATCTCCGAAGCAATTCTTTTGATTCCTTTCTACAAGGGAGCAGGCAACGGTAGCGATACCGATTCCATGAAAAAGTACTTTAATATAACAGATACAGAAAACCAGAATCCAGCTAGAATTGATTCAGTTTCGAACTTTGTGAATAACAACTCATTAATTCATATAAATGGCACGAAAGTGAAGAGTGTGATGAAGGATTTGGTCGATCAGAAAGAATTGGACGACAGCGATATTTCTAGAATGGTAGAGGGCATGAGTAAATATATTTTACCGCCTCACTTAGATTTGCTAACCAAATATAAGAAAACAGGAGAATGTCAACTTCCCTTTGCCATGTATTTCATAGAAGTAACACACGAACTTGATCAGCAAGACTTGTCAAACATTTGGCAAGGCGTGATGCCAAAAGTCGCTCGTAGATTTGAGTCCGTGACCGAAGAAGTGGTTTCACAAATGGGAGCAGACAATTCATTTTTTGACTCAGAACGTCTGAAAGATTCAGTTGACAACGATTTATCTTTTATGATCTTTAAAGTAAAGAAAAGAGCGGAAAAGAATTATTTTAAAGTAACAAATGATTCTAGGGACGATACAAGATTCCAGTTTGACTTTGACGGCGACGGTGAAGCAGAAGCGGTACCAGACTATTCATACAACTGGCCATATGACTTCTTCTCTCTTATCGAAACAGCAAAAGTTACATTGGAATTGGAATTGAGAAATGATGATTCGGACACTGATGATAATTAAACCGGAGTGTATTTACTAAAGAATGGAATTTTTTAATAGAAAAGAAGATGTAATTGATATTAAGTTGACAAGGTACGGCAAAAAGTTGTATTCTCAGGGTAAACTTTCGCCCTCTTATTACGCTTTTTATGACGACGACATTATCTATGATCATGCTTACGCTTCTGTTATTGAACCAGCACTTTCAGCAAGTGCCAGAATTAAGGATTCTGTAAGGATGAAGGTTCAAAATTCCTACATTGGTGTTGAAACTTCACTAAAGCATGGTGAAGGACAGCAAACGAAAGAGAAGGAGTACACACTCTTATCTCGATTGTCAAATTCGGACTTAGGAAAAAACTTTGTACCTAGCTGGCACATCAATTCTTATTTGGGAGAAATAAATACAACAGAGGAACATTTACTAACAGGTTCTTTGAAAACAATTTCTATTCCACAATTAAACATGAAGGATCTAACATATACTATTAAACCAGTTTCTGAAGCTGACGAAAACGCCAACCTGTATGGCACATCCTTCCCAGACGACACTGCTTTAACGGTGGACTTTTCTGAGGGAGAATTTCTAGTTGGTCTTGTGGAGAAAAATACTCCCCTTCTTGCTGACAAGTTTGATATTGAGATATTCGAAGTAGACCAGACCGGCGAAAATGTCGAAGAACTTATACCTTTAAATTTTAGAAAAAAGATTTCTAATGTTGTGAATGATTTATATGTTGACGTTGAGGACACCCTAGAGGACTCTCAAGATGAGATGATAGTAGACAACAGGTTTATTATTGAAGTAGATTCTGAAATCGATAGGAATATTTTAATCAGAGCTGTTGGCATAGACGGCGTATTGTCCGATCAAAGCGAATTAAGATCTTTTGGAGAATCAGGCACCCTTGCCAATCAAGCATCTACTGGACCTGCCTCATCATTCATTGATGGGTTGACGCTGGATGACATCGCTGGGTTATCTCCGGAACAAATAGAACAACTGAGACAGAATCAAAACAATCTTAACGAACCGCCTGCTAATGATGAATCGACGGAGTGTGAGGACTAAATATGCCAGGAAAACTACCAAGTTCAATATCGTCCAAAGGTTATCTTCCAAAGCCTATGTTGAAGAGTGTTTATATTAACAGGAGTTTGGATAAAAAAGTAGAAATTATAGTACAAGTTGATGACATTGTACACGTTGAAGAAGGAAAACTTAAAGGATACTGGATTAATAATAAAACTACCGAGGGACTATTAAATCTAACTTTAACTCTCAGTTTAAATAATAAAGGAAAAAGGTTAAGTACGGTTGTTGCCAAGGATTTGACAAAAGAATTTTTAGGAGATTTTGATGAATACATCAAGGAATATTTCCCCCAAGGCGCTACCGGAAACTCAAAAAAGGTGCCATTCTTTTACAGACTTTATGTTGGTGGAGAAAGTCTGCCAAGTCGGGGAGGAGAAACTTGGGACTATCCTTCAAACAACGGCACTATTGATGAAATTAAAGTTGATTTTAACCAATCAAATATCAGAGAAGTTCCGGGTTATGAAGATTTTTCTTCACCTATGGATTATTTTGAAACCACTGGGCAACCTAAGAATTTCAATAGTCTAAAGAATGCTAACATGTTGCTGAAAGAAGATAATGACTTTCTCACAAGTTTGGTCAATAACCTCGGAAACACAGTAGAACTTGAAAACCAAAAAGAATTTCAAGACCCGGTAATAAAGTTAGAAGATTGTTTTGGAAATCTACACACAACAATTAATCCTTCTGGTCAAACAGTTGGTTTCTTTGCTGCCAACATTGATAAAATATTTGAACTCGTAAACCCTTATGAAAAATTGTTGGACAACATATCTCCACAAAAGAAGGAAGATATTTTGAATGGTTTGAAGCAAGATGAAAACTTTATAAAATCTATCACAGCCGAGAGAGTAAGACTTAACCGAAGCGGAGAGGTGTTTGACTCCGAAAAACCGCCCACTCCAGTTGCCACACCTCAAAGAATTGAGGGCATGTCTATAAACGCCCCTAGTGGAATGGTTTACTATTCTTTTGTAGATGTTGGCACGACTTCATTACCAGAAGGAGAATATGAATATAGCATAAAGTTGACATCTGATGCAACAACTTATATTAAAAATAAGTTTAGGAAAGACATAATAGATCTTACTAACAGTATTAGGCAAATAGAAAATTTTGAAAATATGCTCCACGCTATTTGTTACAACAGCATTATTGGAAGATATAGGGGATTTGCCGCCCCGTTATTTAATCTTTATCGGAATACAATATATCGAAATTTAGTAACAATATTCTCTGTTCTGTCTGGATATTCTAAATCAAATATGTCTACCGATAAGATAATTGAAGATATCAATTCTGCTCTTAACGTTTTTGATCCCCGAAAAGCAAAACCGGAGTATTTGTTAAATTTTATTAATTCTGTAAAAAGCAGAACTGCTGATGTAGAAAACTTGTTTAGGTTGAATAAATTACTGTCAGGCGATGACGATCTTAGTGCCGGCAGTTTAAAGTCAAGTACTCAATTGAGTGAGTATCTCTACACCTTTAAGGAAAAAGTTGCTATTGATAGACTTAATTACGGTTTAGAATACTTTAACAAAAGCGAAAATTCAGAAATGCTTTCGCTTAATCGAGGAGAATATGATAGTAGAATTTCTCTAGAAAAAAGCAGATACAATGCTGGCGACAGCCAGTCTTCAAGCACCTTTTGGGATCCGTCTACAAGTCACACTTTTCTAACACCAGCAGTCTTTAGGGATAAAAAGAACAACAAGCACAACATAGGGGAATTGACATCACCCTCCTCACAGCAATTAACTAAATTGTTGGAAAATAGAAAACTTTTTGAAAACTTAAAAATTATGAAAATAGTGAAGGAAATTAAAGAGGGAAATTCCTTTAACCACGATCTGACTTCCTATTTAGAGGATGTTTTTCTATCTAATGGTGTTAGTTTCAATGGCGGCAGAGCAATACCAATGTCTACAGACGGTACTTCTCAAATCAACAAGAGTCAACCAAAAACCCCACAGGAGATGTTATTATCTAGGTTTGGAGTACTCAATCTTAAGGGAACTATACAGGGAACAACCTCTTCACCATTTGGGTTTGGATTAAGCAATGGCGTTCTAACAGGATTAAAGGGTGGGCAAGTTGAAGTAAATTCATCTTTTTCTTTCAAGAATATTCCCCAACATTTTAGGTATCAAGTGATTAGGGATGATAGAATTATTATTGACCCCCCAACATTCTTTTCTAAATGTGAGAGCACCTTCTCCTCTGGTCTGGGTTCCATGTTCTATTACCTAACTTATGATCAAATTAGAAGAGTGGAATTTTTATCGTCTATTCCCCTGTCTTTATCTTACAAAGCAGAAAGTTGGAAAAATTTGACTTATGAACAACTATCATCTTTTAGTGGAAAGATGCTTTGCCGTGTCGTCGAGCACACCGATAATAATATAGAATTTAAAACGAATACGGATTCTAAAGTTATAAACAGTTACTTTCTTATAACTTCAGAGGGCACTTTGAATGCTGGTGTCCAGGAGGAAGTTCAGCTAGAGGGAGACGATATTTTTTATATCTTAAATGACGATGGTACGATCTCAATTGCCTATGATGCTGATGATGATCAAATCACCACCGCTCGAAACCTAGAAACGGTAGCAGGTCAACAATTGAGTCGGCTGAATAATAAAGCCACTACCGTTTTAAATTTAGTTGAAGAATCAAGGGCGATAATTCAAAACTTTCCTAATGATCCAAATAGTCAAGATTTGGAACAGAAAGCAAACACACTTTGGAATAGCGTAAAGACACTGATACCAACAAACGTCGCCATGAAAAAAGCAGATGCCACTGCTACCAGGCAATCGATACCGCCTCTTGTTGAAAAAGTAAAAAACTACACAAACCCAGATGAAACCAATGTTGAGAATACAGTAAACAACCTAGTACAACAAATAAAGCAAAAATATCAAAGTGTTTTAGGTTTTGTCTCCACTATGGGCAGTTACGAAACTCAGATGACCTTAGTAAAGGGAAGTCTACAGACTTACGCCACCCAAGCGACCCAAAAGATTCAGGATGATAGGGCCCAGGCAGCAGCAGATGCCCAGGCAGCAGAAGACGCAGCAGCAGCGGCAGAAGCGGAGCGGCAACGACAAGAAGAAGAAGACCGCCGACGACAAATGGAAGAAAACCTGGCACCCGATCCAACAGAGATCAACCAAGCAGGTCGAGGCGAGGGAGTCAGCGGGCTCCAGAGAGATTCAGAACCAGCACCCGATCCAACAGAGATCAACCAAGCACCTCGTAGCGAGGGATACAGTGGACCCCAGAGAGATTCAGAACCAGCACCCGATCCAGTACAAACCAATCAAGCAGGACGAGGCGAGGGAGTCAGTGGTATCCAGAGAGATTCAGAACCAGCGCCCGATCCAGTACAAACCAATCAAGCAGGACGAGGCTCGGGAACTTCCGGCATGGGACAGACAGAACAGGATACAATAGTTATTGACTCCGGTGTAATCGGCAATATTGGTGGCGCTTTTTTTGGTATATTATAGCAAGAGGAATATATAGAATATTATGACACTAGAAAATGATTTGTTATGTAACGACCAAACAGGATGTATTGTCCCAGAAGGACAACCCAATGCTGGTGAACAAGTACCAACAGGGGCAGAGTACCAAGTACAAATTGAATCTAAAGTAGAGAATGTCACTGTGGATAGCGTTCTATACACAAGAACAACTCCCCAATTTAATGTTTTCCGATGTAACGGAACAGAGTTTGCTTTTAATAGAGTATTTTTAGATGAAGCCAATGCAGTCGATGTCCCAGTTGTAGACACAGGCACTGGTGATACCGATGTATTAGATGCTATTGGACCGTTCAATTTGAACTATGATACTATTTCTTCTATGGTTAAGATTTCCCCAAAAAATGTTTGTAAATTTAATTTCAACTTTCACAATCCAAAATATGAATCTTTTATCAGCAACAGCACTGTGCCCCACAATCTATTACCATCTTTTTATGCCAATGCCTTTTGGTCCGAAAATAAAACTGACGAAAGCATAAGAAAGGCACTAACACTCGACGACGCTATTGACTTGGAGAGAAACAAAATATTATCTACCCCATCTTCAACTGCCGTGACTTTAAAGCAGGAGTATGAACTTAAAAAGTATTTTGTTGATTATATCGGCACATTAACAAAAAATATAGAGGATGGAATTCTCTTACCAGACATTCAAAAAAAGATGTCTTATATTTTTGTAGCACCCGAACAATACGCTAAATTTAAACAATTAGAAAATAAAAAAGACTTGTTTCCTTTTTATAACGAAATTAATATACCCGCTAAACCAACTGGTAAATTGGGCAAGTTTTTAGAAAAATATAAAAAGTTTGATGATTTTAAATTAAATCAATCTGAAATCCTGATTCCAGAAATAGAAGAAAAACTTGTTAAAATTACTAATGAAAGCACAATTGATAAAAGAATATCGGAAATTAACGTAAATATTCAAGCAGGAGCTTACACAGATATAGATTCAGAAAGTAATGAATATTTCTTTTTCGAAGAAGGATCGGGACTAACTCCTGTAGCAGGAGAATTAACTTTAGATTATATATCTAATTTAATCTCCGATATTAGTTTTAATAACGCTTACGGGCAAGAGTATGATAGATTGTTCTTAAATTACGACGACCAACCGGAAGTACTGTATTATAAGGTAGTAAAGTATAAAGATTCAACATCCAATGAACCAGTTTCTATTTTCTGTGTCCCAAATACAGAAAATGTAAATAATATTAGTTACATAGATACTCAGATAAAGATTAACGAAAACTATATATATAAAATTTACGCTATTGTTTACGTTCAAAAAGAAGGTAGTCAGTTTCTAATACAAGAAGAAATGACGGAAGTGAACAGTTACACTCTTAATCACCCACCCATGATTCCAGATTTCAATGTCTTGCCTGTTGCCAATAGTGACAGGCACATTAGAGTTTTGTTTAATGAATCAGTCGGCCAACGCCTGCTTGAACCTGTTTCTCTTACAGTCGAAGAGGAGCAGAGGATTGAAAAATTAAGGGCAGCACAAGGGAGAATAAATACTCAAGAAGAACTCGATAACCTCGAAGCAATCTCACAAGAGAGGGGCTTTGAATTCACGGAGTTTGGCACAAAGATTTTTGATAACAAGATTATGTTCAAAGACGATGATGACATAAAAATTTATGAAATATACAGACTGGAAACGCCACCAAGAGTAGTAGAGGATTTTAGAGCAGCAACAAAGATAAGAATATCCAGCGACTCTTTTATAGACACTATAGAGAAAAACACAAAATACTATTACATGTTCAGAGCTATCGATAGTCACGGTAATATATCAAATCCCTCATCTGTTATCGAAGTCATTTTAGTTAGCAACGGATACAACTACCCTATTATTAAACCGTACCACTACGAAGACCACGAACAGGAAAAAAAGATATTTTCGAAACAAGCGAAGAAATATGTGAGAATATCTCCTCTTCCGTCTAATTTATTAGTAACCACTACAGATAACGCCTCAACAGCGACTGAGGTAACGAACGCTACTCTAAGCGATGGCAACATACCTTTGTGGGGTAAGGAGTATAAGATGAGGGTCACGTCCAAGGCGACGGGTAAAAAAATAGATTTTAATTTTACATTTAAACAAAATTTCTTCAATTCAGGAGACGATGTTGTTTAACAGGTGGTTTATTTATGATATAACTACTATTTATGTAGGTGGAGGACATATAAATGGCTTTTTTAGATAATTCTGGTGATATAATTTTAGATGCGGTGCTCACTGACACCGGAAGATTTCGTTTGGCAAAAGGTGACGGTACCTTTAAAATTACCAAGTTTGCTTTAGGCGATGACGAGATTAACTACGGACTTTTTGAAGGCACCCACTCAAGTGGAAGTGCTTACTATGATTTACA
>MDSZ01001253.1_pt1 | contig 15762 bp, 16 predicted proteins | sample 811201 | NCBI WGS metagenome assembly MDSZ01 (sample SAMN05326647, study PRJNA326480) | marine metagenome | isolation source: seawater | place: Indian Ocean: North | collected 2010
TAATTCTCCAGCTATCGGACCAGCCTCTATTGAGGCGGTAATGGTTGCTATCCAAGTCCCACTCCCCATTCCTTCATCGTTCCACAACTCCATGATCTCCCCCTCAGTCATATCTTCCTCTGTGTAGTCTTCACCGGTATAATTCTCAGTTACATCCCATCTAATTGTGAATCCACCCCCCCCTCCCGAGCAATCTCCATCTGCACTTTGATCTTCTACGCCTCCCGAGGCATGTCCCTCGACACCACTGAGATCGCTAACACCATCTACACTGTCTGTAAAACCAGGACCCGGCTCATCCATATCGTTGCATGATACTTGCAATTCTACGTATCCAATACTCATCTCCGAATCTAAATTCAGGTCTAAGAAAGAATCATGACTATCTCCGTCCTGAAGAGTTACTGACTCACTAAGGGTGGTTTCACTTTCTTCAAAGATCACACTAAGGGAACCAGTCAAACCGGAAGACCCGCCTCCTGATATTTCGCTATCAATCAGAGATGGCATTAAAGCGAAATATACCGGAAAAACAACAAGAAAAGCTACAGATCCTGCCAGAGTCTTAACTTTCTGAGGCGAATCAACAAGGTCTTGGAAGTCCATCTGTACCGAGATGGGTCATGCACCTACCTATCAAATCCTATCCCTAGTAGAAGGAGCATAAGCAACAATCATCAATTCTATGAGCCCCCCCAACTCTTGATTTCCACTCCTTCTTCTGAGAATACCTTCCTAGAAGTTCGGAACTCAGGGAGAAGATAACCTATCATAGATCTCTCCATGAAGCTCCATCTCCAAGGGCATCTTGGGAGTCCCCTAGTCCATTCTCTAAGAAAATCAACCCAATTGGGGCCGTCAAAATCCTCTGGTACTCTGAACGAAACAAAAGAAAGCCTTCCTGCTGAACCGGGTACATTGCTCCATGTCTTTATGGTGAGGCCGTCAGCCTCACCTCCCTCCACTGAGAGTCCAAGAACCCGAGCCCTCTTAGCAAGCGGGACTATGATGGCCCACCTATGGACAATGGTAGACTCTTCTATCCTCCTCATTACCCAGTTACGAGACTCTCCTATTTCCCTCATGGCTCTAATGGCCTCGGTCGGGACAACGCTAACAGGAATCTCCAGCATCCGCTCCATTGTATCAGGCCATCCTCGAGGCCCTCGCCCATAGCGATTCGCGTCATTCGTTCAATTCGTTGATTCAGCCGAACAGGGAGCCCAGACCCTCGAAGCCACCCGACTCTTCCTCAGGCTCCTCAGCAACCTCTTCCTCGGCAGGAGCTGCCTCTGCAGCAGATCCACCGGAAGATGCAGCTGGAGCAGCTGAGGCCATTGGGGCGGCGACTGCGGTCGCCATGGCCTCATCGATGTCGACAGAGCCAAGAGAGGCGACTAGGGCCTTCACTCTGGCCCCATCCGCCTCGACTCCGGCGGCCTTCAGCACTGAGCTTACGGCCTTGTCATCGATGCCCTTTCCTGCAGAATGCAACAACATTGCAGCATATACATATTCCATTTCATTCACCTTTTTATCCGAAGAGATCGCCCAGTCCACCGAACTCGGCTTCCTCTTCTTCCTCCTCTTCCTCAGTCGGTGCGACCTCTTGGGCCTCTTCCGACTCCGTCGCTTTGGAGGCAGCGACATCAGCGCTCTGGCTTGCTGCTCCAAGAGCAGCGACAAGCTCTTCATCAAGAGCTGAGGAATCTAATTGTCCAGCGAGTGCTAGGGCACTAGAGCGTGCCTTGGAAATAATGAAGGAGGCAGTCGAGTCATTCACAACTCCTGCTTCCAGAGCAACTGAGAGAGCCTCTGCCGAGGCCTTGGAAATTAGTGCCGGAGTTGTAGCCGAGGAGAACCAACGTACTTTGCAAGCCAAATTGAAGGCCCCAGAAGTCGCTTTAACAATGTCATTCCTCAAGCCATCAGTATCCAGATCAAGGTCAGATGAGTAGAAAATATTCCCATCCTCAATTGCACCTGTCAGTATCAAACCAATCTCAATTGGATTAATACCTAGCTTAGCCAGCATTATCCCTAGATCAGCTGAGATCTCTTGGCCCTGCTCGAATTTAGTCTCTCTCTGAATCGCTACCTTGCCCTTGTCAATTTTCGCCGGAATCCCTACTGCGTTGAATTCTCCAACTATCGGCCCAGGACCAAACTCAGTAGGCCCAGCAGGAATTGTGATGTCTTCGGGAAAACTCTCTCCTGCCTTAGCAGGGCGTCCTTGACGTGTCTTTTCCAATTCGCTGAACATTTCAAATGCGTTCATTGAGCTGCTGTGGACCACACATGGCTGATCAGCTCCCTCCAAGAGAGAATCGAACTCATTAGCTGGCCTCCCCGACTCCGACCAAGCTATCCTCATCAGGGACTTCTTTGCCATTGTGATTGTCATGCTTCCTCTCAATGTGTTTCTCATGTCAATCATGTTGCTCGCAGGGACTCCTGAAACATCGACTATTGCAATTACTCCCTCACTGTTGAAAATATCAGCGAGCTGGGACACCCTGTCCTTCTTCCATCCGGCGACCTTGGGAATCAAATAATCACCTCCACCTTGATTGACGGTCCCATGGAGGTCTTTACGTAGCAGGAACGAATGTTTCCGGCACCTCGCTCGAGTTTACCCGTTACCCTGTCCCAGATTGCTACTGCGTTGGATGTCAGATCTTCGACTCCCTGCTCTCTGGACCCGACTGCGGTGTGGAAAGTTACCCTATCTCTAGAACGAACTATTGCTGTGTCCTTTAATCCAGATGCAAGAGCCGACGGTTCCAAGGTTGGAGGAACCGGTCGAGGCATCTTCCCTCTTGGTCCCAAGACACCTCCTAGGAACCTACCTACAGTTCCCATGTGGGGAATCTCCGACAGAAAGAAGTCGTAACGCTTGGCCAGCTTCCTTGCCTTCTGTTTGTTTCCACCTAGGTCTTCAATGGTTGATGGGTCAATTACATCCAATCCTCCTGCCTTTGCCTTAGCAGCCATCTCTCCTCCAGCGAACATTGCAATCTTCACCGGTTTCCCTCTCCCAGAGGGTAGCCTGACCTCTTCCTGAATTCTGTTAGTTGGTATTTTCAGATCTACATCCTTTATCGTGAATGAAATCTCGATGGATTCCACAAAACTTCTTTCTGGGGCCTCGTCCAAGGCCTGTTGAATTGCTGATTGTAGATTTTCCTTCATTTTCCCTCACCTCTGCGGTAATCGAGGCTTACCTCTCCCGCAATTCGTGAACCTTTAACTGAAATGCTCGCTAAATGCCCCCTCGCTCATTGCATTCAGAGCCTCCTTTGGCTCCATTCCTTCGACTCTCACTCTCATTGCGACGCAAGTACCCATTACTTCTCTACATCGAGCATATAGCGACTTGCCAGTCAACCGGTCTTTCTGTGTCTCTGCGACGTTCTTGACCTGCTCCATACTAAGGTTCTCTGTGGACTCTTCCCAAGAACCATTGCACTTCTTCTTGCCCAGTTCCTGGATCACTTTGTGAGGAGTCTCATTGCGTGCAGACATGTTACTAGCTCCTTATCGCGGAACCCGCCGACCTACTCTTCCTATTTGATAATGATGTCATACGAAAAAAAGAGCAATTGGGGTTTACTCTACTCTCTGAGTGACTCTGACTTGATCCGCTCTAACTGTCAGGGCTACCGGAACTGCGGCTTCGAATAGCTCGACAGTAACCTCCTCCTTCGACTCCGCCACTCTAGTAACTCGCGCTGCTTGTCCCCTGAAGGCCCCTCCTGAAATTTCCACTATACAACCCTCCTCGATTCCAGAAGTCGCCGCTTTCGGCTCCAGATATGGTAGGACATCCTCAAGAGGCGCCTCCCCATCCAGAACTTTACTGCAATTCTTTAATGGCGTGACTCCCACACCAACCCTTCCAATCAGCTTCTGGACATGGTGCATAGCAGTCGCCTCAACGAAGATGAAACCCTTCATGTAGTGGGGGCTCAATACTCCGAAAATCTTGTCCTGAATGTCCTTAAGAGATCCTGTTCCGGATAGTCTGGCTCTAATCTCTGAGGCCACATTCTGCTCTTGACCAATAGACGTCTTAAGGATGTAAAGATAGGAAGCAACGTCCCCATACATCTCTCTTAGTTGAGGTGTAGAGTAGTCCTTGGTCTGGATCGATCCGGGGTCTACCCATTCAAATCCCTTGTAAAGAGATCCAGGGCTGATTTCCGTCTCATTAGTGATGAAAAGTAACGGAGTAACGTCATTCAGTCGATTCCCATAGGCAAGACCTCTAGGCATCCCAGACCTTACATATTCCAAATCACCTCCCGGGATTCCAGTACACTCTGAAATCCTAGATACAATAGAGTCATGATCCGTAGAATCGCCTACTCCGTAAATTCCATCCCAGGCTCCCGGGAAATCTGCTACCTCATCTGCGCGCTGCATCAACAGAACCTTCTCTCCGCTTCTTAGGTACACAGTAAATGACTCCGACATGATATCACCTCAACCTGTTAACCATTCGAAAAACGGTGGGAAAACATTCACCATCAGGGCTAGAATTACGAAGCCAATAGCTCCCAGAACGAACATCCCTATTCCACACACTATCACGGTCTGTCTGAACTCTTGCTTGGAAGGCTTCTTCGCCATCTTAAGAATTCTAGCATATGAGCCCGTTTGAAGCCCCTTTACCCGGCCTTCAATCTCGTCCTGCCACGATTGTGCCATCTCTTCGATGGGCCCTACTTTTGAGTTTTCAACAGCCACGCTATCACCTAGAAGCATCCCGGCGACCCACAGATTCCATTTAAGGACGACGGGAACTTTGTCGAAAAGAGACAACCAAAAAAGAAGAAGCCTAACTTACGAATTCAACCGTTCTGTTTCTTAGGTTCCTCATCTGGGTGTGTAGAGAAGCACCATGGATTTGCTCACTTTTTACCCCTGTTAGGACAAGAAGAACTCTAATATCCCTCCCCATAGAATCATCCGTTGTCACTCCCCAAATCATCCTAGCATACGGATTGATGCTTTCTCTGATAATCTTCGCACATTGTTCGGCCTCTCCGAGAGTCAGACCTGGACCTCCGACAACATTCACCAATGCACCTCTAGCATCAGAAATATCTATGTCTAGCATCGGTGATTGTAAGGCTTCCATAGTGGCCTTTTCCGCTCCCTCATCTACGGTAGCCTCTCCAAGTCCAATCATCGCTACACCTCCGCCGTTCTCCATCACTGACCTAAGATCCTGGAAGTCCAGATTAACAACGCCCTCTTTAGCGATCATTTCAGATACGCCAGAAATACTCCTCATTAGCAACTCGTCAGCTACCCTGAATGCCGCATCGAGAGGAAGGTCCCTTACTCCTTCGACCTCTAGAAGCCTCTCGTTAGGGAGAACTATCACCGTATCGCAAACCTCTCTCAGCCTCTCAAGGCCCCATTCAGCATTTTGCCTTCTTACTGCCCCTTCTGAGACGAATGGGTAGCTAACTACCGCTATTGTCAGAGCCTCGGAAGCCTTTGCGAGCCTGGCGACGACGTGGGCACTTCCTGTACCTGTGCCGCCGCCGAGGCCCGCGGTGATGAATGCTAGATCGCATTCTTCCACCTCAGTCTTTAGCACACGTTCGGATTCGTATGCCGCCTGTTCTCCCTTTTCCGGGTCGCCCCCTGCCCCCCTGCCTCGGGCAGATCGACCAATCAGGACCTTGTTCTCCACATTGACTCTCAACAAGTGTTGAGCATCAGTGTTTACTGCCATCCCCTTGACGTACTCTCCATCGAACAATCCTTCCTGCTCTAATCGGGCGACTGTATTTGATCCACACCCGCCACAACCGAATACCCTAATCTTTGGTTGTAGAGATTTGAGAAGGTTCTCGAGGTCCGGAACTTCTTCCAGATCGGGCAAAGTTGGAGACCGAGTCTCCTCTTCTTGGAGTTCTAGAACTCTCTCAATTAGGTGCTTCACAAGTCTCAGGCGCGTTGAATAGAGGATAACCATTGCCCCATTGATAACCATCAAAATAGGGATTATTGGAGACCATGAGAAAAGCCACCTAGGATATCAGTCCACTCCTTGTTTTGACAAATCTTACCAAGAAGGTGTAGAAACCACCCCATGCCGAGACTGCGAGTGCGAAGGTCATTCCATTCAGTTCGCTGTTGGACAATATCAACCATTCAGCCATCTGGTGTACCTCGCCTATTTCATAACCAGAAATCCCTGCTTGAGCCTGCCACGCGGCGGCGATAAGAGCCACAAGGGTCAGAACCATTCTGTCTGCTCTTGAGAACCCGCCATAGATTCTGTCGAGGCCTACAGATTGAGCTTGAGTACCCATGTATGATCCGAAAAGCGTCAACAGACCTGCAAGATAGCCCGAACTCGGGTTATCGACGAAAGTCGAATTGATGCCTATTGCAACCAGCAGGCCAACATCGACCACTCTATCTATTGTGTGATCTAAGAAATCTCCGTATGGGCTATCAGATCCCTGATGTCTAGCGATTGCACCATCCAGCCCATCTAGAACACCTGCAACAAGAATCAAAACTATCGCGCCAACTATTGCAATAGATCCTCGAGAATCTAGCTGAGCCTCCGCTAGGAGGTAGAAAGCCCCTAGAGCCAGCACCAGACTAGTCCAAGTAAGGTGGTTAGGGTCAACATTCTCCATCCTAATGACTAGAGGATTTATCGCCTTAGTCCACCTCTCTCTTAGTTTCTCGAACACTCTAAGGCTCCCCCCTTTCTATCCAATCAATAGGATTGGTGGGCCTCTCCGGCTTGAAACCATCTGATATCCACCTCATTATCGAGCCGATTCTGGAGCTCGCCGATCCTGACGTCGTATCTACCTCTAAGAGAGGAATATCTTCTACAATCTCGCTCCAAGGACCACCAATAATCTCCCATTCCACATTCTGAGTAATCTTCCAATCAGAATACCCTCTCTTTTCCAGCCTTGCTCTAAGAACAGAAGGGTCACATCTGAGAACTATGGAACAATCCACAGGAAGCAGATGGGAAAGATGCCCCTCTATCACTAAAGAGGCATCAGGCTTCTCTGACCAGTCCTCCTCTAGAATAGAGCAGAGCTCATCAATGTCGATTGGTCTTGCTCCGTCACTAGGATCAAAAACATCTATGCAATCAAGGCGCTCAGCTATCGATTCTACTGAAACTACCTCAATCCCCGTCTCCTCGAGCAATGAAGATAATGTGGTCTTTCCAACCCCTGGGGATCCTGTCAACGCCATCCTAACGGGTCCATGCACATGAGTCCGTCATGCCCAGACAACAAGAAAGCTACCGTCTAAGGCGTAACATTGACCTAGAATCTTCAGTCCCCGAAGAATGATGACTACCCAGTTGAGATGGTTTGAGGCGATGGATCCGAGGCAGTCAAAGCTCAACTTTCTCCTATTCGCAATTCCAGTTACTCTGTACTTCAATTACTTCGAGAATAACTCCTCTATGGCTTTCTTGTCATCCTTGGTTGCGATTATGCCTCTGGCATTTCTAATGGGCCGAGCTACAGAGGAGATAGCACTTAGGACTTCGGAATCGCTAGGAGGACTCCTGAATGCCACCTTCGGAAACGCTGCTGAGATGATTATCGCATTGCTTCTGATTTACAGTGCTTATAGGGAAAGAGACCCTGAAATTGCGAAATTCTACATTCATTTGGTCCAAGCAAGCATAATTGGTAGCATTCTCGGGAATCTCCTACTAGTTATGGGCCTCGCATTCGTTTGGGGGGGAATAAACTACCCAGAGCAGAAATTCTCTGAGACGCAGGTAAGCTCAAACGGCTCGCTCCTGCTCCTTTCAATGATCGTATTAGTGATTCCTACGGTTTTCCACTCAACCGTAACCGGAGAGGGCGGGGATCAAGGTGTTCGGGATCTAAGCCACATCGCAGCAATTGTACTCCTCTTAATCTACGGGCTTTTCCTATACTTCCAATTTCGAAGTCATGAACATCTTTTCGCTACCGATGGTTCACATCACGAGGAGCCAGAGATGTCTCAGAGGGATGCCGTGATACTTCTAGTGGTCGCTACGATTCTAGTATCTTGGATGGCTGAGATCCTAGTTCATTCCGTAGAGGACGCAGCTGGGAAACTGGATCTTCCACACCTCTTCATCGGAGTCATTCTTTTGCCCTTGTTCGGTAACGCAGCAGAGCACTTCACAGCCGTGACAGTTGCTGGGAAGAACAAGATGGACCTATCTTTCGCAATTTCGATGGGGTCATCTACACAGATAGCAGTATTCGTCGCTCCCCTGATGGTAATTTTTGCTTGGGCGCTTGGAGTTCCTCTGACTTTCGAGTTTGGAATGCTCGAGACCGTCTCAGCCTTCTTGGCAGTGCTAATAGTGAACTCCATCGCATCGGATGGAAAGTCCAATTGGCTAGAAGGAGCAATGCTGCTGGCATCTTATGCTGTACTAGGAGCTGCGTTCCTGTTCCATCCCTGAGATCAGCTATCGTCCACTACCTCGGTTCCGAAATACGTCAGCCAGAGGAACTCGACAGACAGCAGGACGTGCTCATGAAGTCCAAGTAGAGCCTCGCTGTACTTTCCAGCATAAGCTCCGGTCTCATTGACAATAATGTAGCCAATGGCCAGTAACACGATAGCCGTTGACATAAGCATTAGCCTACTCTCGAACTCCCTTCTCCTCCTATCCTTCCAAGCCAGGAAGTAGAGAGACAAAGATCCGAAAAGAGGTGTCAGTGCTGCAAACAGGAAATTAGCGTCCCTTGAATATAGATGCACAGGTTTGTCGAAGTGCCTACTGAAAGACACACTAGCCTCTAACCAGAACGCACCAACGAGAACCATTCCGGCCCATGTGGATAGCAGGAAAATCATTGTTACCTCCGAAACAACTGACTCACCTTCCTTTTTTCCTAGGCCCACGGAAAGAGAAACTAAGATAGAAAGAGAGAACACTAGAAGAAGGAAGAAAACTCCCCACTCACCCAAGATCCCTAGAGAGTCTGGAGGCTCAACTAGACCAAGCACAGGTATTGAAATCACAGAGAGAAACAGTATCCCCAACACAACATAGAGGACCAAGGCATCCTTGTTCGACCTAATCTCACTACTCCACCACCTCCTCCAAATTTCTCCTAATGATATCAAAGTCCCGAAGCAAAAAACAGAGAATCCAACCCTAACAAATGTCTCAACAGGCTCGTAGTATACCATGACGCTAAGAGTCGAGTAGTGGGAAATAGAGTCCATCCAACTTCCATACTCTCCATCGGGAGCAACTAAACCAGCAGATATGACGGAAAGACCTAGGCTTCCCAAACCAACTAATCCGGAGAAAAAGGGGAGAGCCATCACCCAGTCTCTAACCACACCCTTGGAGGATCTAACAAGGAGGAAAGAGACAACCACCAATACGGCCCAGATCACAAGTACGACCATCCATACCTGCTCTATCTCTCCTGCCGATGCGTACCCGCCTGGATGCATGCATGGTGAATTGCAGTCTGGTATTGGTTCGTTCCCAAAGATTCCCATAATCACTGACCTCTGGAAAATAAAATTAGCTTGGACATGTATTGGCGGTATTCGTAAGATGTAAAAACTACACCTCTATAGATTCACTGAAGATTGTTTAAATGGCATTCTCTCTAATTCTGGTAAGATTGGAATCACAGACTCAGGGGATGAGCCGCCCTTCCATTCCACCGGCGACCTCGATAACTTGTCCCGTAACGTGCCCTGAAACTTCGTCGGATGCCAATATTACAACTGCTCTAGCCACATCTTCTGGGGTGGCCAGCTTCTTCATTGACATCGTTGCAGTAGCTCTCTCCACGAGACTCTCATCAATCCCATTCTGGATCTTCTTTGGGGTAATCGTCCAACCCGGTGCCACAGCATTCACTCTCACTGATCCGATGCTCGAGACATCGTTCTTCAGTGACATGAGAAGTCCTGAAGTGATAGCCCCCTTGGCAGTAGCGTAGTCGGAATGCCCAGCCTCCCCATAGATTCCGGCTGTGGATCCAATAAGAACCATCGATCCTCTACCTACCTCTGAAGCATGACGAAGGTAAGCCCTTGTAGTGTTAATAGTGACCCCTAGGTTGGACTCCACGGTAGATTGCCAGTGATCCGCACCTATTTCCCAGAATGGTTTGGATGTGTTGGGGTATAGTCCAGCATTTGCAACACAGACGTCGATTCCTCCATGTCGAGAGACAATATTGGAGACCATCTCACTAGCACTTTCGTGATTGCGAAGATCAGCATAGATGGATGTCCCACTTATCTCGGAAGCCAGAGATTCAGCTTCCTCTGCAGAAGAGTGATGATGTACCACGACTTTCGATCCTTCTAAGTAGAAAGCCCTGCAGATTGCCTGTCCTATTCCACCAGCCCCTCCTGTAACTAACACCACCTTGTCCTTCAAACCGGTCTCCACGACCCACGGAGTACGTTCCGATACTTTAGCTCTCAGAGAATCCTAGACCTCTTGGTAGTAATCCTCTACCGCCATCTCTAGATCGAGCCCCGCGGCTTTCTCATCAATGGAAAGGGTTACTCCATCCCTTCTCAGTGCCTCTCCTCCGACGAACACGTCGAGTACCTTAGCACCCGAATAAATCAGATTAGCCAAAATTCGTTCTCCCCCACTTCCCCAAGGGCGCATCCTGATGTCATCGAGGTCCCAAGTTACCCAGTCCTCAGAGCCCTTTGTTGCGAGGCCCCATGTCTCCTCTGGCCCCAGAATCCTGGCATCCCAGTGGTCATGTCTCTGAACCAGACTCGCAACCTTTGATTCAGCCCGCATGTCTAGAGAATTGTTGCTTGCAGCACCATCGGTACCAAGCCTCACATCTACTCCTGCCTCCTTCATTGCCGGGTAAGACATTGTGCCACCACAAGCAAGCTTCTGGTTGCTAGTAGGGCAGTGAACAGCATGTGCACCATGGCTAGATAGTATCCGCATCTCCTTCTTCGTGACCCAACCGCAGTGTGCGCAAACCGTACCTTCTGTGAAGTAGTCTATAGAATCGAGATACTCGATGGGGTACATTCCATGCTCAGCGTGACAGTCCGCAACCTCCTTCCTAGTCTCCGAGGAATGGATACTGAGCGTACACCCGGTCTTCTTTGAGATCTCAGAGGCCCTTAACAGAGTTTCTTCAGAGCATGTATACACAGAGTGCGTCCCTATTCCGAACTCTACTCTCTCCGGACTTGGAGATCCATCCGAGAGCAGAGACTCTACCTTCTTCAATGCCTGATTTGCCCCATCGGGGTAAGAGGGGGTAGGAAAGTCAGTAATCGGTCCGCATACCTTCGCTCTGAGACCACTCTCTGCTAGGACTCCACCTACGACCTCAGGATGATAGTACATATCGCATGCAAAGGTAGTGCCCGTGGAAATCATTTCTGCAGCCGCCGCTCTTGTTCCAATCTTGACGAAGTCAGAAGTAAGCCCCTTTTCGACAGGGAAAATAGAGGTCTCAAGCCACTCCATCAGAGGAAGCCCCTCTCCCATTGACTTGTTCAGTACCATGGCCATGTGAGTATGCCAGTTCTGAAGAGATCTAGTCACGAGCCTGGTAGAGCCGTCAATTACATCGACTACGTCTTCATCTCCTTTGCTTTCTGAGAAGCCACCGTCTTGGTGAAGAAGGAAGTCCCCCTTCTGAATTACACAGTTGTCATCAATTAACCAGGCACCTGTTATTCTCCTCGTTCCTGGACTCATTTCTCTCCCTTCATTGCGATTATTCGCACACTGCCTTGAGACGACTCACCGTCTCGCCCTCTGTGTTCTTCATCCAGGCATCTATGCTGTCACCAGGACTCATAGGACCCACTCCCTTGGGAGTACCAGTCCAGATTAGATCCCCAGGCTCTAGATCATACCACCCTTTGAGATGACTCATCATCGACTCCAATGAGTGGACCATTAGCTTCGTCGAGGCAAGTTGTTTTGTCTCCCCATTCAAAGAGAGACCTATTTCCATTGGTTCATCTTCCCAACTAGTCCAACTGCCTAATACTCCCGATCCTCTGAATCCCTTACCCTCAAGCCAGGGCCACCCCTTCTTCTTTGCCATAGTCTGACGAGTTCTGTTGGTGGTGTCGATTCCGACGCACATCTCGACAGGCTCCAGATCCTCGCCTAGTCTGACTACCATCTCAACTTCGTGGTCGATGTGCTCATCTGCTCTAAGAAGTGTTACCACGTTATTGCCATGCTCGTCAGCTTCCACCATCGCCGAAGGAGGCATCATGAAGAATCTGGGATAGTCAGTTACATCCCCAAGTATCTCCTTAGCATGACCCGAGTAATTCCTGAAGACCGCCCATCCGACTCCCATGACCCCTCCAGTAAGTCACCGATGATTAGCGCACCGGTGTCTAATTCTCTCATCAGGTTGAAGGACGACACCCACTAGAGACGATCGTGTCCGACGATCCATACCGAGTTCTAGGAGTCTCAAAGGACGCCTCAGATGCAGAGATAAAGAGGGCATACAGAAAGTTGGCTAGACAATATCACCCAGATAGGAACCCGGGAGATGCAGCTGCTGAGGAGAGGTTCAAGTCCATCCAGTCTGCATACGATGGAATAGGAACTGCAGAGGCCCGTAGTAACCATGATCAACAAAAAAGAATGGAGGAGATGTTCCATGGTGGTCGAGCCCGCTCATCCTTCGGTAGGGGGGATATCGGAGACATCTTTTCTCATTTTATGGGAGGTAGGGGAAACTCAGGATCTGGATTTGACTTCCAATTCGATGGTGGTCAGAGAAATAGAAAAAGCAGCAGAGAAAAACCCAAGGGAGCAAACATTGAGGCAGGACTGGATATTTCCCTGGATCAGGCGATAACCGGAACCAATGTCAAATTTAACCATCGTAGGATGCGAAGGTGCTCTAAATGCGATGGTACTAGCTTCGGCTCTCCTAGAAGATGCAACAAATGTAATGGAACAGGCGTACAGACAAAGGGAAGCACACTGACTGTGAAGGTTCCAGAGGGAGCCGAACATGGACACCTTCTACGTCTCAAGGGAATGGGTCACGAGCACCCCGAGGGTGATTCAGGCGACTTGCTAATTACGGTGCGGTTGGATGCAGAAGACGGTCGTCGTTGGGAGGAAGGAAGACTCGTTCAAGAGGTCAGGATACCCTACTCCACCCTAGCCATAGGGGGAAGGGTCAGAATCATGACTCCAGCTGGGAAGAGAGTCGAAATTGAAATCCCCGAAGGAACCAAAATTGGTGACAGAAGGAGATTGCAGGGACATGGTCACGCAGGTGGTCCACTAGATGTTGAGTTCATCTTATCAGAACCAGAAAAGCTAACCAAATCGCAAAGGGATGCCCTAGAAGTACTCAGGGAAAAAGGCTTGTGAGCGCACACAATTAGTCATATATCCCCCCAAGAGCGCTAGAGTCGTGAGAGACTTCGAAGCCCTTGCGGATTTCTTAATTCCACGAAGAAAAGGAGTGCATTTCCTGATATTTGTTGTTTCCATACTAATGCTACCTGGCATCGTAGCTTCTTTCGAACCAATTGACATTGAGTCATATGATATGGAGTCACCTGAGCTTGATGCAAACCAAGTCCTCAGGGAGGAATTCACAGCCGCGGGAAACATTTGGGGCTTCGGAATCTTCGTCAGAGATCCTAGTCACTTTGGCCAACCTGACTCCGATGTGAAGATGATTGCCGACTATCCCGGACAGGGCCAAGGAGTTTTAGAGCCACAAGGAGGGATTCTGAACCTATCTGTCCTGAGAGAAATAGATGAGAACGCTAGGGAACTGAAGGGAAACGAAATCTCCGAATTCTTCCTTCCCATGGCATCAGAGATATCCGGTGATCCTGTTCTCGGAATCCTGGACTTATCCACCGAATTCAGGACTTTCATGTCGGGGCAATCTTCTCTGACCTCACCTAGGATAAACCCCTACAAATTGGCAGCTACTCTTGACATAAACAAGTCAACCGATCCTGCGCCAACAAACTGGGATGATTGCGGGGATTTAGACTGCCTATCATTCGATGATCCAATGGTAACACAGGCCCATATCGATCTTGCCGCCCATCGGATGGCCAACAATAGCAATGGTGCATTTCTGCGATTCCTCTCCAACGACAGAGCATTCATCCCCGATGAGAATAGTTCTGTTATTGGTCCATTGAATCATCAGATTTCAGAGAATGGTACCTTGATATCGGAGAATTGGATTAATGGTAGGTGGTCGGCATCTGCAGCTTGGCTGATTCTAAACTTCGATAGAGATGAGATGCAGAAGAACGGATGGACGTTCACTTGGAAAAACGCAAGCCAAGAGTTTGGATATGAGAGAGACGGATTCAAATTGGAGACTAAACCAATCCACTATTCAATTGAGGATTGTAGGCAGAGAGAGCTAGATGGAGATCCCCTATGTTCAGTCGAATGGCTATACCTTTCACTCGAGGAGGATCTCCGAGAGAGCGATGAGGATATCGTATCCCTAATGTTCGCCGAATCCATCAATGTCGAGATAAATCGTGAGCTCCTTTCAAGCGCATATCTCATTCTTCTAATGGGAGTTGCAATCATGGTCTTACTCTGGGCTAGTCTTAGAAGGGCCTCTGACGTAGCCATAGTTGCAACCAGTCTGGCGTTATCTCTGGTCTGGATGTATGGGCTCATTGGCTGGGCAATAATTCTAGGAAAGTGGCTAGATAACGAAGTAATTTTCAGATCACAATTCTCTAATCTCTTACCAATTCTGATATTGGCTCTAGAAATAGATGACAGTCTCCATAGCTTACACAGATACAAGGAAGAGAGGCGTGCTGGAAAGTCCTCTGAAGAAGCAGTTCACAAGGCTATCAGCAAGGTCGGTCTTGCAATAATGCTGACTTCGGTCACCACTATTGTGGCTTTCATGGCTAACATGACATCGAGCATAGCAGCTCTGAGATCATTCGGAATTGAGGCCGGTCTTGGGGTTTTATGTGCATTTTTCCTAACAGGTCTATGGGTCCCTCTCTGCAGGCTGGAAATCGATAATTGGCTCGATTCAAGAGGGAAGTTGGAGGAAGAACCCAAGGACGTAGTACATATGATCCCCAGCACATGGCTATCAAATGTTGCCACAATATCAGCTAGGTATTCTCCTGTAGTTGTGGCTATTTCCCTCTTGATTACAATTTTCGCTACGCCAATCATGCTGAACCTAGAGGGCGATTTCCAAGTTGAAGATTTCATCGAAGAGGACTCGGATTTGGCAGTAGGAGTTGGACTCATAAATGAGAGATTCAGTGATGAGGGTGAGCCTGCATACATCATGATTGAGGGCAATATTTCCAATCCATTGGTTCTGGATGCAATCGAAGAATTAAGGGAAAACATGAACTCACATGGCCCCGATGACCCTGATCAAATTTCCAAGATGCCAAACGGACAAGTTGAGTTGCTAGGAATAGACCTGATGCTTTGGTACGTTAGGGCTGCAATGGCTTGGAATCAAACACCATTCGAAAATGCTGGTTGGGACTTCGAGTCTAGAGACGGAGGCATTGGATGCGAAACACTTCAAATTCCGAATAGAGATATGGAATTCATATCCGTTCCATCGGTTAAGGATAGTACTTGTCTAAATTTCCTATACGGATACATGGTTACTAGAGGGGTTCCTGCAAGCGGTGGCTACCCCTCACTGTCAACCAGCATTGTTGGAGAGTTCATTCAAGTAGAGGAGGAGCTGGACTTTGATA
>MDSZ01178924.1_pt1 | contig 15762 bp, 1 predicted proteins | sample 811201 | NCBI WGS metagenome assembly MDSZ01 (sample SAMN05326647, study PRJNA326480) | marine metagenome | isolation source: seawater | place: Indian Ocean: North | collected 2010
TGAGACTGTAAAAATATTAAACATCTACAAAAATTTAAATGTCCTTACTGTTCAAAGAGGAACTGACTCAGGATATTCTGCAAGTCATCCAGAAGGTACAGATATTCTTTATTTACCAAATAAATTTACAATTGATAAAACATTACCATATTTTGAAAGTAATTTGAATGAAAAAATATTTTTCAATCCATCACAAACAGTTGGATTAGGAACTGATGATGGATCCGAAAACATATTAACATTCTCTTTTGCAGGTCAAAATATTACAAGAAATGTCCCAGTAAAACAAATTCATATTGAAAACCATCCATTCAAAACAAATCAAAGAGTTAAATTCTCAACACCAACTGGAAGTGCGGGACAGAATATAGCGATATCTGCAGATGAGGGAATTTCTACATTTAATTTACCAGAAACTTTATTTGTTGTCAATAAGGGTGTTAATTCAATTGGAATTAAAACTGGAATAGGAACTAATTTTTCTGAAGTTCACTTCATCACTGTACCATCTATTAGTGAAGGTTTACGTGATAGATATCTATTTGAAACTGTTTTTGATGAGGTTACTTCAAAAGTTGAAAGAATAGAAACAACTGTAACTACAACTGAACCTCATGAGTTAGAAACTGGAGATGAAGTAACATTGAAAGTTGAGTCTAATTTGTCAGTGGGAATTGGAACATCAACTCAGATAAAAGTATCAAGAGATTCAGTAACAGGAAATATTTTATTTAATCCTGTTGGTTTTGGTTCTACAGAAATCAATACTTCAACTAATTCAATCAGAATTATTAATCATGGGTTTAAAACAGGTGATAAAATTAAATATCAATCTAATTTTTTACCACAAGGATTAGAAAATAAAAATTATTTCATATACAAAGTTGATGATGATACCATTAAATTATGTGAAACTGAATTAGATGTAAAGAGAGATATTCCAAAAATAACTGGCATAGGATCCACAGGAGGTAGCACACAATCTATATCTTTAATTAATCCAAAAGTAGAAGTAGTTAAAAATAATGATTTAGTTTTTAATCTTTCAGATTCCTCACTAACTGGATATGACTTTAAAATATATTATGATCAGGAATTTAGAAATGATTTTATATCTGTCGGGGTATCTACAATATTTGGTATTTCTACATCTGGAACAAATGGATCTGTGGGAGCTGCTTTAACCATAGGATATGGTAGCAGTATTCCAAATAATCTGTTTTATAATTTGGAAAAATCAGGAACAATTAGCACTACTGATAATGATGTAAAAGACTATTCAAAAATATCTTTTGTTGATAGTGTTTATGAAGATACTTATCAGATTACTAAAGTTAATGATACCAGTTTTAAAATTTTCGTAAAAGATAATCCAGAAAAACTATCTTATAATTCAGTAGATTGTGACGTATTGAAATATAGCACCAGTTCTAAAACGACAAAGGGTTCTATAAATTCTATTAAGATTATTTCTGGTGGATCTAATTATAAAAAACTTCCTAATTTTATTGGAGTTGGAGGAAGTTCTATAGGGAAAGAATCAGTTTTACTTCCTAAATCAAAAACAATTGGAAATATTGAACAAGTCAGAATAATAAATGAAGGTTTTGAATACTCATCTGATAAAACTTTAGAACCAGAAAGTCTTATAGCAGATACTGTAAACATAAACAATACTAATACTTTAGGAATTGTTAGTGTAACAAGTGGTGGATCAGACTTTATTAATCCTCCCGATATCATAATTGTTAACACAGAAACAGGTCAAGAGATAAAAAGTGGTTTCTTAGAACCAATAATGTCAGAAAATAGTATTTCAGGTATACAAATTAGTGAAAGACCAATTGGTTTACCAGAAAAAGTAGTGACAATAAGAACAATTAATAATAGTAATGGTATCGTCATAACAGATGTGATATCAAATGAGACGGGTATTTTTACATGTAGAATTTCTACACCTAACCCAGTATTTGCTACAGATCCTTTTTCTGTAAATGATAAAGTTTTTATTGAAGGGATTGAAAGAGTTAGCATTGGTGGATCAGGATTCAACTCTAAGGATTATGGATATAAATTACTAACAGTTTCAAAATACGAACCTAATGTAAGTGCACAGGGTCAAGTGACAATTGATGTAAGTAATCTTACATCAAATACTGGTATTGCAAAAACAGTCGTAGATACATTTGCAAATGTAATTAATGAATCTGATTACCCTTCTTTCTTTGTAACTCAAAACCAATCAATATTCGATCTTGATGAGAGACTACTGATAAATGATATTAAGACTGACTCCAAAGTTGTTAGAAGTGATATAGGTAAGTTAAAAATATTTGGAACAAAAAATTTAAATGTGGGTGATAAATTAGTTGGGGAAAATTCTGGAAGTCAATGTAATATATCTAGTGTAAAGAAAAATAAAGGAAGATTAAAAACTGACTTCTCTATATTGAAAAATCTTTCTTGGAATGACAATATAGGTAAACTGAATGAAGATTTTCAAGTAATACCAGATAATGATTATTATCAAAATATGTCATATTCTGTTCAAAGTCCCATTCAATGGAAAAGTTTGAGAACACCAGTAAATAATTTACTTCATACAAGTGGTATGAAAAATTTTGCTGATACAGGTATATCTTCAACTTCTAATGCGAGTGTGGGATCTACTAGTTTTTTAGATGTTGTTGTAGATTTAACATCTCAAGAAAGAGTCGATAAAATAAGAAATCTAGATTTTGCTAGAGATGTTGATATAACTGGTAATGTTTCAGTTGGTGGAACAATAACCACTGGTAGTGTTAGTAGATTTATAAGTTTTGATAATTTAAGATTATCTGATTATGTTGAATGTAAAACTAATGATGTTCTTGTGATAGATGATATTTCTGATACATTTTCAAATTTGCAAGGAAGTCCTGATACTTTCCTAGATTTATTTGAATTTTCTGACTCTACTCTTACTGAATTATTCAATGATCTTACAATAATTACCAAAAGTAATAGTTCTTCTTTGAATAAAATTCAAATATCAAACTTACTTTTACTAAGTAATGGAAATGAAAATGTATTAGTTGAAAAATCTAATTTAATAAATTCTGGAAATGGTGCAAATACGAAGGATGATATTTTTGCTGATTTTATTCTTAATAAAGATGCGACTTCTACAACTGAAAATACTTTAAGATTTATACCAAAAACAAGTCCAATACCAGAAAATGAAATTGATTATGATTTAAAAATATTCTCATCTCAATTTAATACAACATCAATTGGTGTAGGAACTACTTCTATAGGTCCAATAAATTTAACTTCAAGTGTACAGACATGTCCTACAGGAATAACAACAAATATTATTAGTGTTCCACTTAATGAATTTGAATCTCTATATGCAACAATACATGTAATTGATGATGTAACTAGAGAGATGAATTTGGTAGAAAGTTTTGTATCTCATGCAGGTACTGATACTTTTCTCACTGAAGCATACTTCAATACAGAGAAAAAAGAATTTTCAACAAATAAATTAGGTATTGTAACATCAAATATATCTGGTAATAATTTAATACTTAGTTATCAAAATGACGAGTCAAATACTCTAAAATTAAAAACAAGAGTGATAGGAATCGGAACAACGGGTGTTTCTGACGGAACTTTTAGATTCAAAGCACCTGGTCAAGATGATGGATCAGAAAGAACTTCAAAATATACAGGAATATCAACAAGAAACGTTGGAGTATCTACAATACTCAATTTAGATTCAAATATTTTCAATAGTGTTAAATCAGTCGTAGAAGTCAGTATAGGATCTTCTAAAGCTGTTCATGAAGTTTTATTCCTTCATGATGGAACAGATGCATACGCCCAACAATCTGGATCACTATCAGTAACAAAAGATTATACATCGGAATATGATCCTTCCTCTGGATTAGGAACTTTTGGTGCAATTCTTTCTGGATCTAATTTTATACTTGAGTTTCATCCTGATAATTCATCAGGGATATCGACGGTGATTGCATTAAATCACTGCTTATATACAGAGATGGACACTGTAAATAACCCAGATGATCATACTTATGGTGTAATAACTGAAAGTAATTCTGTAAGATTGTACAACTCTTTACAGGGTAATAGAATAGAAAGAACACAATTTACACCAAAAGTTAATTCTGTGCCAATTTTTGGAAAAGTTTTCAATCCTAATTCTGTTGGTTTAAATTCAATAACTGGTGAGTTTTCAATTGATAATCACTTCTTTAGAGAGAATGAGGAATTAGTATATAAACCTAATAGTACATTTGTTGGTGTAGGATCAACACCAATGCAATATAGACTTGATGAAAATTTAGATTCTGGAGATACATTTACAGTGTGGCTTGCTGCTCGTTATAATGTTAACTGGGAACATTACGTTGTTGAAAATGGATTATTTGGTTCTGGAGTTTCTGCTGATAGAACTGGTAATATTACTGGAAATGATGCTACGATTACTATTAATGTAGGTGATACATTAGTATTGGATACTGCCACTCAAGCAACTCTCAATAATGCTGCAGGTCCAACATGGATTAAAACGACACCAGGAACTGGAAGTGGAAATGCGGTAACCAATCCTACTGCAACCAATAACGGAACTTCTAGTACAAATATTAGTTGGACTCCTACTGTTGCAGGTACTTACTACTATCAAAATGGTACTCGTGCTGATATGTATGGTCAGATTGTAGTTCAAAGTCTTGGAATTACTACTATATCTGAATTACCAACAACAGTTTTTGCTAAAAATGTTACTAATAACTCTTTCTTTATATCAACCACAAGAGCTGGTGCTGCAGTTTCTTTCTCAAGTTTAGGTGAAGGGAATGCTCATGAATTTAGTATGGCCAAAGCAAATGAAAAACTTTTAATTTCACTTGATGAAGTAGGTCAATATCCTTTAATAAGAACTAATATTACACATACTCTAAGTCATAATTTATCAGGTTCTGTTGGTTTAACAACTAATATAATCCATTTGAGTGGAATATCAACACTTACATCAAGTGATCTGTTAAAAATAGATGATGAATTTGTTGAGATAACTAATGTTGGATTTGCCACAACTGGTGGAGGTCCTGTTGGTTCTTCAGGAACTTTCAATTCAGTAGAAGTTAAGAGATCTTTTGTTGGAAGTGCAGCATCTACACACTCTGATGGAACAACAGTTACTGTGTTTAGAGGGTCTTATAATGTATCTGGAAAAGATTTATTCTTTACCAAACCTCCAAGAGGTGACCTCTCAAATTCAAAAACTATAAATGATTTATTAAAACCAACAACTAAATTCTCTGGAAGAGTTTACTTAAGAAATGATTATAGTACAAATGCAATTTATGATGATGTATCAGATCAATTTACAGGAATAAAATCTGATTTCACATTGAAAGTTGGTGGGGCTAATACTATTGGAATAGGAAGTACAGGTGGTAGTGGAATACTATTTGTAAACGGAATATTCCAATCACCATCAACATTTTTCAATCCTAATAAAAATTTCAAAATAGTAGAAAGTGGTAGTGGTGCTACTGGTGTAACAACTGTCATATTTACGGGAATAACATCTAGTGATGGTTCTGTATTTACATCAAATAATATCAACAATAATGAACTACCTAGAGGTGGTGTTCCTGTTTCAATTGGAAATACAGTCAATGGATTAGGATACGCTCCTTTAGTTGGTGCAAATGTTAAAGCACTCACTAATTCTTCAGGAGCAATAACAAGTATTGTTGGTACATCTTATAGTGGAAGTAATTTAGGAGTTCAGACTGCGACTTATGATAATGTAACTGGTATCATGACAGTTAGAACTGTCAATGAACATAAGTTTATACATTCGAATGATTTTGCAATACTTCAGGATTTTGTATTTTCACCTAGTCTTACTCTAAGAAGTAATGAGTATGAAATAATTTCAATAGCATCAACAAATGTTTTCAGTGTAAGAGTTGGTGCACAACCAACATCATTCAGTTATCAAGGTTCGGGAAAAGTATATCCATTTTTCCCAAGATTAACTGTAGGATCTGGATATAATGATATAGTATCAATTGGAGTAACAGTAATAGATCCTGGATATGAACATCGATTTATATCTGCAAAAACAAATTCTATTTCAGGTAGTTTAACACCTATAGATGCTTCTTACAATCCAGTTTCAGGAGTATTACAATTGACAGTTCCTAATCATGGATTAACTAATTCTAGTAATGTTACAATTGAGACTGGTAGTATATCATTCTCTTGTTCAAAAGATAATTTCCAAACTGTGCACCCATATCCAAGATCTACAGATCCAGTAGCTGGTATTAGCACAGCAGTCACAAAATTAACTGATGATATATTCAGTGTATATGTTGGAGTTAATGTTGGTAGTGGTGCTAGTATAAGTGCTTCAGTGGGTGTTGGTGGAACATTATCATTTTCAATCGTATCTGCGGGAACAAGTTATAAAGATCCCAAAGTAATTGTTTCAGAACCATCATATTCTAATTTGTCTATTTCTGGTATTTCAAGACTTGGATTTGGAGTAACAACAGACACTGGAACTGGATTGCAAGTCAACGCTATTCCAAAACCCTCTGTAGGAATCGGATCAACTCTATTTGAGATATCTGAATATGAAGTTGTTAATAGAGGATTTGGATTTAAAAAGGGTGATGTAGTAGAGGCTGTTGGATTAGTAACTGCTAAAGGAGTAGGTCAACTTGTCGAAAGATCTAGACTAACTGTAGAAAAAGTATTTAATGATTCATTTGCGTTATGGCAGTTTGGTGATTTTGATTATATTGATTCCATCAAAAATCTCCAAAATGGTTCTCGAACTAATTTTTCAATAATTATAAACAATCAACTTGTAAGTTTTGAAAGAGACAATGATACTCTTAATGAAAATGTCAAACTTGAAAATTTATTCATAGTTGTTGTAAACGGTGTGATTCAAGATCCAGCAACATCATATACGATAATTGGTGGAAATATAATTAGTTTTAGTGAACCACCTGTTGCCGAGGATGACATATCAATACTATTCTACAAAGGAACAACAAATGATGATTCGATTGTTAATCTTGCAGAAAAAACAACAATAGAAGTAGGTGATGAAGTTCAATTATCTAGAACAAAAGATATAAGAGAACAAAATAAAAGAACAGTATTTAATTTAAATACATCACAAAAATTAGAAACAAATGCGTATCAGGATGTTGGTATAAGTTCTATATCAAGACCAATTAGTTTGATAAAACAAAAAGAGGATAAAATAATTAATAAAACAATTGTTTCTAAAAAGAGAGAGAGTATAGAACCAAGAATTACACCAACTACAAAAATTATTGGTGATGTTACAACAACTGATACTACTTTATTTGTTGATAGCATGGATTTGTTTAATTATGAATCAGGCACAACATCTTTAGGGTTATCAATTTCAAAGAAAGATCAGTTTAATTTTGTAAATGCAGAGGCAACTGCCACTGTTTCTGTAGCAGGAACTGTTACAGGATTTAGTACTTCTAACTTTGGTTCTGGATATGCAACTGCTCCGATTGTTAAATTATCAGCACCACCTAGTGGTATTGGTGTAGGAATAGGGACAACAGCAACAGCTACGGCAACTATTGGTGCTGGTGGTACAGTTACTAATATATCTGTAGTTAATCCTGGATTAGGATATACAATAGCACCTAAAGTTTTAATATCAAGTCCTGTTACTTATTCAGACACTTTTGAAAATCTTTCAACACCCACTCCAGGTGGTAGTTTATCAATCCAAAATAATACAGGATCTATAACAGGAATTGGAACAACAATATTATCATCTAAATTAGGGATCAAATTTACCATTAAACGTGATTCTTCTTTATCTGATTTTAATCCAATATCAGTTGGAAATCCAATTTATGTCTTTGATACTCGTGTTGGATCTGGAGTCATAGGAATAGATACTCATGGTAATGATACCAATTCTGTTGGTATAGGAACCTCTTTTGCTGATAGTATTTACAGTGTAGCTGCATTCCAAGATCTAACAGGTGGTGTTGGAGTAATTACTTGTCTTATAAAATCAGATACTAATGTATCAGGAATGAGTTCAAGTGGATCATCTGTCGGAAAGTACTCTGTTGGTAAAGTAAGTGGTTTTAGTCGAGGATCAAATGCAGTGTCAATTGGAGTAACTGGATTCACTATTGGTCTAGTAGAATCAGTTGGAATAACCACATATCCAACTTTAAAAAGAACTGCTGGTCCAAAAACATTTGAAAATACTGGGTCTATAATTCCAGAAATTTAACCAATTTAAAAATGTTGTATAAATATCTAAAAAACTAATAATATGCCAGCTGTAGTAACAGATCAGTTTAGAATAGCAAACGCAAGTAATTTTGTAGATTCCGTGTTGGACTCTAATAATTCTTATTATGTATTTTTAGGTTTACCAAATCCTCTAGGTATCGGAAACACTGTAGGTTTTGGTAGAACATCCACTTGGAATGATACTAATGGAACTCCAGATCCAGTAGATAATCTAGAATATTTGACGCATTATAGAAATACTTCAATGTTTGGTAAAAAGATTAATTCTTCTAATATTAGAAGAGTTGTCAAAAAAAATTCATGGGCTGCAAATATAAGATACGATATGTATCGTCACGATTATAGTGCAAGTAACAAAGCACCTAATTCTCAAACTGGAAGTTTATATAGAAGTAATTACTATGTAATAACCTCAGAGTTTAAAGTTTATATTTGTTTGGACAACGGTGCTAGTCCTTCAAATAATAATGCAGGTGAACAAAGTAAAGATGAACCTACCTTTACTGATTTAGAACCAGCAGCAGCTGGTGTTAATGATAATTACACATGGAAATACTTATTTACAGTCTCTCCAAGTGATGTGATAAAATTTGATTCTACAGAATACATAGTATTACCAAATAATTGGTCAACAACAACTGATGCTCAAATACAAGCAGTAAGAGAAGCAGGGGATTCCGACATTAATAAAAACCAACTTAAAAAAGTTATTATAAAAAATGGTGGATCAGGATATGATAATAATAACTCTAATTCAAGATTAGTTAGTATATTAGGAGATGGTGATGGTGCAGAAGCTAGAGTTTTTTACACATCTGGTGTAATAACTGATGTAATTGTAACTAAAGGTGGTTCTGGATATACATTTGCTATGGTTGATTTGAGTACCATACCTTTTAATAGTTCTTCAGGAACTCGTGCTAATTTAATACCAATCATACCACCATCAAAAGGTCATGGTTTTGATATTTACACTGAACTTGGTGCAGACAAAGTTTTAGTTTATTCTCGTTTTGATGATTCTACAAAAGATTTTCCTACTGATACACATTTTGCACAAGTAGGAATAATAAAAAATCCAAGTAAATTTGATGTCACTGGCATTATAACATCATCACAATTTTCTTCATTATCATCAGTTAAATTATCATCTGACATAGGAGTTAGTGATTTAAGCACTCTAATTGGTGCTGGAATAGCACAAACTGTGACTTCTGGAACTGCTAGAGGAACTGTTGCATCCTACGATCCAGATACTTTTGTTTTGAAATATATTCAAGATCGAAGTTTAAACTTTAATCAGTCATCATCTGATACTGCTGATTATCAAAACATGGATTCAAGAGCTAAGGTATTATCTTTTGAATCTACATCTAATCCTTTGGTGGGATCTGGTTCAGCATCTTTTAATAGTTCAATAGATACGGGTTTTAGTGGAATAACCACGACTGTTGGTAATAAGCAAGTCAACTTGGGCGTTGAGTTTACAAATGGACTAGCTAATTCTGAAATAAATAAAAAGACTGGTGATGTAATTTACATTGACAATCGAAAAGAAGTTGAAAGAAACATCAGACAAAAAGAAGACGTTAAAATTATTCTAGAATTCTAAAAAAATGGCACAAAAAATTAATTTAAATGCAAGTCCATACTATGATGATTATGATAGTGAAAAGAATTTTCACAAGGTTTTATATAAACCTGGTTTTCCAGTGCAAGCTAGAGAATTAACGCAGCAGCAATCAATATTACAAAATCAAGTAGAAAAGTTTGGTGATAATATTTTTAAAGATGGTTCAGTAGTAATACCTGGTGCAGTTGGATTTGATATTCAAAATAGTGCAGTAAAATTGAATGATACTAACTTTAATGTTGACGTATCACTTTATGTTGAAAATTTTATTGGAAAAAAAATTAAAGGATCTGAATCTGGAATTGAAGCTATTGTAAAATCAGTATTACTTCCAGATGGAGGAGAGGTAGAAAATGTTACTTTATATGTAAATTATTTAAGTGCCGATAATAATTCACAATTTAATTCATTTACTGATGGTGAATCATTGAGTTCAGATGAAAATGTGGTATATGGAAATACAACAATAACTGCTAATACTCCTTTTGCATCTTTGATTTCTGTAGATGCAACTGCAGTGGGTTCTGCTGCTTTTATATCTAAAGGTGTATATTTTGTAAGAGGATTTTTCGTAAATGTTTCAGATCAATCAATAATATTAGATCCTTATACAAATAATCCTTCGTATCGAGTGGGATTGCAAATTGATGAATTAATTGTTAATGCAAAAGAAGATAACACTTTATTTGATAATGCTAAAGGATTTAGTAACTTTGCAGCACCTGGTGCAGATAGATTAAAAATACAACTTACCTTAACTAAAAAAGCATTAACAGATAGAAATGATACTGATTTTATTGAGTTACTGAGAGTTGATGAAGGAAAACTAAAGATAATAGAGACAAAGAGTAACTATAATAAAATTCGTGATTATATTGCAGGAAGAACTTATGATGAATCTGGAGATTATAGTGTAACACCATTTCAAATGGGAATCTTTAATTCATTAAATGATAATTTAGGAAATAATGGTTTATTTTTTGAAGATGAAAAAACTGAACAAGAAAATACACCATCAGATGATTTGATGTGTTTAAAAATATCTGCAGGTGAGGTATATGTAAGGGGATATGATATTGAAAAAACAGGAACAACAATCATAGACGTTGATAAACCAAGAGATGTTGGTATTAGAACTGATATTGGTGTCGGTTTTGAGATGGGAAATATATTAAAATTGAATAACGTTACAAAAAGTATTGCTGTTCAGGGAAGTGTCGTAAAATTATTTGATAATTTTAATTCTACAGGAACAAATATAGGAAGTGCAAGAGTTTATTCATTTAATTTGGAGGACGCTGCTTATGACGGAACTGCATCCACAAATTGGGAATTAAGATTATTCGATGGTCAAACAAATACAGATTTAGTATTAAATCAATCAGTGAGTAATACAGAATTACCAGCAGGATCATTTATTAAAGGTAAAAATAGTGGTGCCAGTGGATTTGCTGTAGGAGCTGGAGGTGGATCAACACTCATTTCAGTAAATCAAACATCAGGAGTTTTCTTAGAGGGTGAACAAATACAAATTAATGGTGTTGATTTTCCTAGAACAATAGGTATAAAAACAGAATATACAGCACAAAACATAAGATCCATAGAAGATGGCAATAATTTAAAAGGTGATGTAGTTATTGAAAAATTTAATTTACCAAACGCCATAAGTGAAGTATCTGTAACTGCTGGTATTGCAACTGCTTCAGTGAGTGAAGGATTTAAAGGTCTTAGAAAAGGATCTTTAGTTGTATATAAAAAATCAGGATCCACATTAGATACGTTTAATAAAGTATCATCTATAAATTCAAATGGAACAATTACACTTGTTGCAACTACAGGTGTTGCAGGAGTATATGATGGATCTCTCACATCTGGAACAGAAACAGTTAACATGTTCCTTGGTGCTCCAGTTATCAGAGGTACAGGAGCTTTGTATGTGCCTTTAAATCCTAATATCTCTGATGTTGATCTTACAAAATCAAAGATAAAAATTACAAAGCAAATATCTAAAAACGCAAGTTCAAATCAATTAACAATAAACACTAGTGATATTACAGATGTTTCAGATGTAATATTCGATACTTTTGATCAAGAAAGATATACCATGTCTACTACTAGTAATGGTAGTCCCTTGGCAATTACAAATGACACTTTTTCATATGGCACTGATGGTGCTTCTGTTACATTTACAAATATCGCTGCGAATGATAATAAAACAGTAAATGTATCTTTAATTAAAAACAAAGTAAAATCCAAGTTAAAACAATACAACAGAAGTCAAGTATTAAACGTAACTAGATCAAAAAATGCAGAATCTGGAAGTGTTGCAGGTGGGAATGGTGGTTCAATTGCAGACGGACTCACTTTTGATGCTAGATATGGATTAAGAGTTCAAGACGAAGAAATTTCTTTAAATTATCCAGATGTTGCTAAGTTTTTAGCAGTTTATGAATCAACTAATACATCTGCACCAGTATTGGATAGATTGACATTTACTAGCACTGTTGCTGTACAAAACAATGCTATTATTGGTGAAAATATAATTAGTAAAGATAGTAATATAATTGCAAGAGTTGTATCATCACCAGCAGCAAATGTATTAGAAATAGTTTATCTCACATCAGGAAAATTTCAAACAGGTGAATTAGTTCATTTTGAAGAATCAGATATAAACACAAATATTGAATCTATCACAATTGGAAAATATAAAAATATAACAAATTCATTCACCTTAGATAAAGGTCAGAGAGATCAGTACTATGATTATTCAAAATTAGTTCGTAATCAAGGTGTTTCTGAACCAAGTGCTCAATTATTAGTTGTATTCGATTATTACTCTGTTTCTTCCGATGATGGAGATGTATTTACAGTAAGAAGTTATGATGAAGAAAGATTTTCAAAAGACATACCTAACATTGGTGAGTTCAATATAAGAGCTACAGATACTTTTGATTTTAGACCCAGAGTTTCTGTGTATAATCCATCGACAGATACAGGATCTCCCTTTGAATTTAGTAATAGAGATTTTAGTGGAACTTCAGTATTACATTATTTTACACCAAATGAATCTTCAACTGCTAGTTATAGTTTTTATCTAGGTAGACAAGATACAGTTTACATGAATAAATTTGGTGAATTTGTCTATGAAAAAGGTGTTTCATCTCTTAATCCAAAACCACCAAGTAAGGTTGGAGAGTTGATGGAACTTGCAACAATTTCATTGCCACCTTACTTATACAATCCTCAAGATGCAATTTTAACTCTTATAGATAATCGAAGATTTACCATGAGAGACATTGGTGATATTGAAGATAGAGTTACAAATTTAGAAGAAACTACAACATTATCTCTTTTAGAAGTTAGTGCTCAAACATTACAAATACAAGATGAAGAAGGTAAAAATAGATTTAAAAGTGGTTTATTTGCAGATCCTTTTAAAAATTATAATTTTATTGATGAGAATTCATTAATACAAATAAATCCTGAATCAGAGGAATTAATACCATTTAGAACAAGGAATACACTTGCTTCTCAAATTAAACCTGCAGAAATTACAATAAGTTCAGAGTTAGATTTCAATACAGATTTTCCTTTATTTGATACAAATGTCAAAAAAACAGGAAATGTTGTAACATTAAATTATGATGAAGTTGAGTGGATTACACAACCATATGCAACAGAAATTATAAATGTTAATCCTTATGAACTACCTATATTTAATGGTGAAGTAGACTTAGATCCTGCATTTGATAGATGGACTCGATCTGTACAACTTGCAGATCGTAATGTACGACAAACGGGGACTACTACAACCCAAAGGATAAATTTGGGGGGTGTCGTACGAAGAGGTCAGAGGACATTTAATTTAAGAAGATTTGGTTTAGGAGATAGAGAAAGAATTAGAATATTTGGGAGAGATATAAGGGATACAAGGACAAGAACTAATACAGTAGTTACTAGGCAAAATAATTTAGTTTCAACATCTGATGATGATTTTATTAGATCAAGAAATATTCAATTTATATCTGAAGGATTTGTTGATTTTGTTGAAACATACGTGTTCTTTGACGGACAAAAAATATTTGATGTAATTCCAAAATTACTTGAAATAACACCAACTAAAAATGGATCTGCATCTGGATCAAATGGTGTTTATAAGATTGGAGAGGAAGTTCATGCTCTCAATGAAGAGGGTAATGTAATTATGAAATTTAGATTATGTCAACCAGATCATAAATCTGGAAAATATAATAATCCATCAGAAACATATTTTAGTAATCCTTATACTTCAGGTCTAACAGAAATATCTTCTAATTATAGTCAATCATCAACAGTTTTAAATGTTGATACAAAAGCATTAGCTGAGGAAGCACAGGGTAAGTATTTTGGTTATGTTACAAAAAATGCACAATTAGTTGGTCAAGAAAGTGGTGCCACTTCATACGTGAAAGACATAAGATTAATTACTGATGCTTATGGTGAAGTGATTGGTTCATGTTTTATTCGTAATCCAAATATGCAACCAGCACCACCAGTTAAAATACAAACAGGTGTAAAAGAATTTAAAGTCACAACAAGTCCTACGAATGAAAATGTAGAACCAACACAAAAATTTGGACTCATAACCGCCGAGTCAGAATATGATTCTAGCGGAACAATCGAAGAATGGCAGACTACAGTTACAACAACAGTCAACACTACAAATTTCATTATTACTGGTAGAAGACAAGGCAGACGTAGAAGACATGGTGATCCTCTTGCACAAACATTTATAGTTGGTGGTAACGTAGAAGCACCAAGTGCTCAAGATGCTAATAAAGATAAAAATGGTGCTTTTATAACTGCAGTTGAAGTTTATTTTGCAACAGTAGATACTGTGGCAAATTCTCCAATAAGATGTGAAATAAGATCAACTATTGCAGATGCTAGACCATCAATGGAAGTTATTGGAAGAAGCAGGACTCTTAAACCAAAGGGTACTGATGCTAATGGAAATGAAGTTACACTCATTGAAGCTGATCCAAATGAGGCAAGTAAAGCAACCAAATTTACTTTTCCTGAACCAATTTATTTGGAAGCAGGTAGATCTTATTCTTTTGTATTACTTGCACCACGAAGTGTTGCTTATAATGTCTGGACAGCAAGACATGGTGGTACTGCCGTAAATCCATCAACAATTACAGGAGCAAATCCTGGTTCATCCATAATATATTCAACTCAGTATGGTGCAGGTGCCATATTTAAATCACAAAATGGTGCTCTTTGGACTGAAGACCAACATCAAGATATAACCTTTAAATTATATAAAGCTAAATTTACTTCACAATCAGGTTCAGCATTCTTTCATAATCCTGATTTGGATGAAAGTAATGGTTATGAAACTTCAATGATAGATAATCCTTTATTTACTCTCTCAAAAACAGGGTCAATAGGTATAACCACAAACCAAGGAATGGGATCATTACTTTCAGCAGGTCGAAAAATTTGTGGAGGTCAAAATACAAGCACTGCTGTAATCACAGGTGTTGGTTGTTCTGCATTAACAACTAATATTACTACAGGGGGAACTAATTATGCCACGGATACTGATGTTAGTACCTTTACGATAACTGGTAGGGGAAGTGGATTAACATTAAATGTACAAGCATCTGGTGGTGCTTTAGTTAGTGCAGCTCCAGTTGTAAAAGGAAATGGATATCAAGTTGGAGATGTGGTTGGTATTGTAACTTCAACCGTAGGAACAAAAGGAGGACAGGGTGAGGGTGCTCGGATAA
>MDSZ01175400.1_pt1 | contig 15759 bp, 14 predicted proteins | sample 811201 | NCBI WGS metagenome assembly MDSZ01 (sample SAMN05326647, study PRJNA326480) | marine metagenome | isolation source: seawater | place: Indian Ocean: North | collected 2010
CTATAAGTAAACAATTAGAAGAAAGAGTAATAATGACGGAAGTACTAAAAGGTAAAGTGAAGTGGTTTAACGGTAAAAAAGGGTATGGTTTTATCGAAAGGGAAGACGGCCAAAAAGATGTTTTTGTGCATGCTTCTGCGGTTCGTGACGCTGGGCTTCGCTTTCTGAATGAATCTGACCAGTTGGAATTTTCTATTGAAGATGGACCAAAAGGACCCTCGGCGGTCTCACTTAAGAAGTTAGGTTAATTTATAAATCAATAATTATGTATAGGAATTTAAAAAGTCTTGTGTAAAGGCTTTTTATTCCTATACAAATTATGATTGCATTTTAAATTTCATATGTTAGTAAATCACCAATGATTAAGATCACATTTATATTGATATCTACACATAGACATTATCATCATGGCTGTAGGGCCATTTATTAATCATTTAAAAATTTAAATTTCATAATAATTAGTATAATAATAAGAAAGGATTAAGTTGTTATTAATTCGACCGACATGACGCGCGCCCTTAGCATATGGGTAATGTTCCTGGTTGTGGTCCAGGCTAAAGTAGTTCGAGTCTACTAGGGCGTACCATGACGCTCCGAAGATATGGAGAATTATGAGTAAAAAAGAAAAATTATTACAAGCAGATCTCCCTAAAGGTTTTCAAAACATATGGGGAGATTCTATTTTATTAAAAAAAAAATTGTTAGAAGTAATTGAAAAAAATTTTATAAAATTTGGCTATTATCCAATTGAGACTAGTCCTATGCAACTTAGCTCTATAATTGGAAATTCGTTATCTGAAGATGAACAAAATCCAATGTCTGATATTTATACTTTTTCAGATGATGGAACTGATGTTTCATTGAGATATGATTTATCCCAACCTTTAATAAACTTTTATAAACAAAATTATAAGAATTTACCAAATCCCTATAAGAGATACGAAATTGGGACGGTCTTTAGGCGAGATAAACCGGACAGCCTTAGATACAGGTCTTTTGGTCAGTGTGACGTTGATATTATTGGAAATTTTGATGTGAAACAAGCCAATGCAGATCTATGTTCGATTATTGGAAGTATCTTTACAGAGTTTCTTAAAAAATCAGAATTTGTAATAAATATTAGCAATAGAAAAATTATCAAGGGATTAATTAATGAATTGAATATTTCTGAAGAAAAACAATCAAAAGTTTTCAGAGCTATTGATAAATTAGATAAGCCAGGATTTGGATTAACAGGGGTTGAAGCTTTACTTGGAAAAGAGAGAAAAGACGCATCAGGTGCAGTAACAAAAGGTGCTGACTTGAATGATGATCAAATAAAACAAATATTAAATTTCCTAAAAATTAAAGATTTAAAAGAACTCAAACAAAAAATTAATAATCCATTAACTAATGAAGGTATAAAAGAACTAGAGGATCTTTTTAAGATCTTAAGCTATGGAGATTACGCAGATCAGGTAAAATTTACAAGCTCCTGTATCAGAGGAATGGACATTTACCAAGGAACAATAATAGAAACAAATCTTAAATTTAATGTTAAAAATAACAAAGGAAAAATTATCCAGCCAGGGGCACTAGCAAGTGGTGGGGAATATTTTATAACAAAATTTAAGGGCGATCCTTTCAGGGGGTCTGGAATTTCAATAGGAATAGATAGGTTAGTGTTTTGCATATTACAAAAAAATAGTATTAAAATCCAAGAAAATAAACCTGTATTAGTTTGTATCATGGAAGAATCAAAATTAGACAAATATTACGAGATACTTAAAGTTCTTAGAGATAATGATATTAGTTCAGAAATTTACTTAGAATCTAAAAAGAAACTGTCTAAGCAGCTTGAGTATGGATCAAAAAAAGGTCTCAAGTTAGCAATCATTTGTGGTGAAAATGAATTTAAAAATAATACAATTACTCTTAAAAATCTCCAAGGTATCAAAGGAGAAAATCAATTCACAATTCCTAGTGAAAATTTAATTAATGAAGTTAAAAAATATATCTAATATTCTTAGATCTAATGGATTTGTGAATATAGAACTCGATAATATAATTGAATCTAAATATGTTTTAAGAAGGTCAGGAGGTAATCTAAGTCAATATTTATTCTCTTTTTTTGATAAAAATAATAAAGAGTGGTCGCTTATTTCAGATTTAAGTATAGCAAGTGTCAAAAAATATATACAAAGTAAAACCGATAAAAAAACCAAATGGTTTTATAGTGGTGACGCGTATAAGAAACAGGATAAAAGTAATAAATCTCCAATAGTTAAACAAATTGGTTTTGAGATTTTTGGTATTTCAAAAAACAAAAATAAAGATGATAGTGAAATTATTCAAACTTCGATTAAATTATTCAGAAAATCAAATTATACCAAGTGCAAACTAAACATAAGCAATATTGAGATATTTAATGTTTTAGTCGATAAGACCTCTCTTCCAAATAGATGGCGCGAGAAAATTAAACGACACTTCTCAAGAGAAGAATATTTTGAAGAACTCTTAAAAAAACTATCTGATGATAAAGATATAAATCCTAAAATTGTTGAAATAGATAAAAATCGTGCAGACAAACTGAGAAAAGCAAATTTAAATAAAATTTATTCAGGAAGAACATTATCAGATATTCTAGAACGATTTGATTTAAAAAACTATAAAGATGTCCGTAATAAATCTTATAAAAGAGATATAAAAATTCTACGTGAATATTTGAAAATATTATGTCCCATTAATAACGCTCCAACAATTTTAAATAATTTTTTTAAAAAATATAATCTTAATATCTTTATTACCAAAGACTATTTTCCAATTAAAAAAAACAAAATTAATAATATTAAAGTGCTGTTTTCACCAAACATTAATAGATCAATAGAATATTATACAGGCATGACTTTTAATATTACCGTCAAAAAAAAGAAAAAAGATATTATTTTTATTAGTGGTGGAAGATTTGATAAGTTAGTAAGTGATTTAAGTAATAAAAATATTCCAGCAGTAGGGGCAGCTATAAATTCTGATATTTTATGAAGAAACAAACAATTAATATTTTGATTCAAGCAAAAGGACGGATGGCCAACCAGGTTGAAAAACTATTTAAGAAAAATAAATTGAAAATACTTAAGAAAGGAAAAAGGACACTAGAGGCAACTATAAAAGGTCATCCTCAGTTAAGAGTGTTATATATGAATACATCTGAAATAATCCCTTCTTTAGCAAGAAATATAGGCGATATCGGGATCAGTGGTAAAGATCTTTGGAAAGAGAGTGAACCAAATATTCAATCTAAAGTATCAATTGCTAAAGAGTATAAGTGGGGATTAAGCAATCTTGTTGTTTGTGTTGACACAAATTGGATAGATTGTATTAACAGCGCCGATTTAGAGGATATATCTTATGAATTTTATAAAAAGAAAAAAAGGCTTATGCGTTGTTCCACAAAATTTCAAAATCTAACTCGAAAATGGTTTACTTCTAAGGGTATTACACAGTATGAATTAATTCCATCCAAAGGTGCTACCGAGGTCGCGAATAAGTTGGGGGTTTCAGATATTTGTACTGATCTGTCGAGTACTGGTGAAACTTTACGTCAGAATAATTTAAAAGTAATTGACACTATTTTGAAATCGTCTGCATGCCTATTTTACTCAAAAAAATCTTTAAAAAAAAAGGGTGTTAGTAAAATAATAAAACAGTTATCAAAATAGGATATTTTAATTCTTATAAATTATTTTTTTAATTTTTTCTAAAGATTCATTATTTGGATAAAAAGAAGTACTTTTATTTGTTTTAGCAAATATATCCCTTTCTTTGTCTTGTGAATATTCAGTATTATATGAATGAAACCTGAGAGTTTGATTTCCAGCTTGTGTATTCTCTAAATATACAAATGCAAATTTTTTATCTATTTTAAGCTTCTCATTTAGTTTTTTTATTTTCATCTCAATCTGTTTTGACACAGCACTTGGATATTTATGAGAACTCTCTCTTTTTAAACTTTGAGGCTTTAAACCATTTGTATTAAATTTAGGATCATTAAGACGATCATAAATTATCTTACAACTTCTCTCCCCACCTATTTGATTATTTGATGACAAATTTTTATTAATTTCATCCCTTGCTTTTAACACGTTAACAAAGCTGTTTTTTGGTAATTTATCAAAGTATTTTTTAATTTCTTTATTTTTAAGATCTATTGAAAAATTAAATTTATTTTCAAATTTTTTTACAATTTTATTTGTATTTCCGTTAACCTTTTCTCCAGATGACCTAATTAATTTGCTTTTACTATCCCAATTAATATTACCGTTTTTGATTTGAAGCTCTAAATATTCCTCAAGTTTATTAGTCATGAATCTTGTTTATTTTTCTTTTATTTTTAAATTTTTTACTTTTAAACCATGTATCTGTAAAATTTTTTTTTTCTTTAATAGCGCTTTCAGCATCACTTTTATTTTTATAAAATTGCACACCTCTTAAATAATCTGGTATATTTGATTTCCCATGTGGGTTTTTAAAATCAACTTTATATTTATCATTTTGTGCCGCAACTTTTTGACCTTTTCTGACGTGTGGAGGAAAATTATATTTATCAACTGGAAGAATTTTTAAATATTTATTTTTTGATGTAGCGTGTTCAAATTTAACTTTTGGGTAATTGATCAAATTATGCTCCCTTGCCTTAATTCTTATTCTTTTAATATTGCTCTCATTTAATTTAATCTTATTTTTTGTACTTTTTTTTATTTCTTCAACAACTTTAGTTGCAGTTGGAGAAGGTTCTTTTTGTAATTCTACTAAAATTTTTAATATTAAATTTACATCTTTTAATTGGCCCACATAGCTTGGGACAAAGTAACTATTAAATATTTTTTTTACCGTATTTTCATCTAAAGAAGTCATTTGTTTTAGCTAATCATAATTTAAGTTATTTTTTATAAATATTTTTCAAACTCATTCATCTTATCAACTAAATAATTATCCAAATCTTGTAATTGTTTTGCTTTATTATCGTCTTTATCATTTTCAGCATTAAGTTTAAGCGTATCCAACCTTGCCAACTGCTCAGGAATTTTAGTAAACGGAGTACTTCTATCTGATTTGTCTAACAACCAGTTTGCAATCCTATTTTTTACTCTATTTAAATCTTTTTTAGAGAGAACTTTACAAAAATCATTTTCAGATAAATCTTCATACAGTTTCATTTCAGCAAGCTTTTTTATATCTAGATTTTTGAAATTAAAAAACTCCCTCTTTTTATCTGAAATTTCTTTTGCTCGATTAAAATTAAGCATTATTTTTCTCTCATCATCACTAATTTTTAATCCATATAAATTTTCTTCAGGTTGTTTCTTTTCTTGCTCAAATTGAGTTTTTTCCTCTAATTTTTCGTTAGCGAGATCTCTTAATCTTACTGACAATTCCTCTCGATGTTTTCTTAAAAAATTATATCTTCTCTCAATTTCTCTGATCCCCAAAGCTTTATATTCATCATCATTTTTAAAAGCATTTTCCTTTTTCATAATAATTGGAGAGCGATTCCCTTTACAAATTCTGATAAATCGAGGGCTACTTTCAATTTTTTTTTTCAATTCTTCTCTATTATTCATTATTGAGATAATCTCTTCAGGTGATTGGCGTAAATCAAAAAGGTAATGCCAATTAGGATAAATGGTGCTCCCTATATAACAACCACAAAAAATTTTGGCACGTGCAAAAAAGAATTCATTCCAGCAAAATATATCATCTTTTATTCGGGATATTACATCTTCCTTCTTTCTTAATGCAATTGAAGCATTAAATACTTCTGGAGCATTTTTATATAAGAGGTGTCCAAGATCTTTAGTTGCTCTAGTATCCCAAAGAGAATCATGAGCTTTTTCTGATTTTATATTATTTGCCTTAATCATGTCCTGCAATTTGTATGAAGTATTTCCTTTAAAATTAGTTAAATAGTTTAATGCCTTTGGCTCAAACACAGATGCAGTTCTAACAGCTGGGAGTAAATCAAATTGTTCTTTACTTGTTATATAGGGCCATTTTAAATTTAAATGCAGCATATGATTTAAAAGAATTTGATCATACCCACTTGAATTGTATCCAACAAAAATTGTTCCTTTTTTTGCAAGTTCAATAAATTTGGCTTCTAGCTTTTCTACTAGCTCTCCATTAGATAATTCTTCACTTTGAATTTTTTTTATTGGGATTGCATGGGCAAGCATAGCATCAACTTCAAAAGCCCTAGATTTTCTTAATCTCGAATTAAATGTACCTTCCTCAATAGTTTTGAAATTTGCGTCTACAGTTACATAACTACAACTTAAACATGTAGCTTTTATGGCTGATCCAGAATCAGCTTCCATGTCGTAGAATGTAAAAGTTTTTTCCATATTATTTAATTAATTAATAAAATTACGCTATTTTTTTCCCTTCTTTAGTCGTAGGGAAAATTAAATCATCAAATGGGCTAACGGAAGACTCCTCTTTAGAAATTTTCTCTGTTTGCTTATTTGAACCTAAAAAAGAATTTAGCTTTTTATTCAATGCAATAAGCCTAGCTTCTTCAAAAACTCCTGAAACATCTTCTATTCCAAGTTTTTTCATATATGGACTATTTTTGAAAGCTAGTTCCAAGTAATATGAACCTCGATACTTATTAATTAATTCATCTACATTAAATAATGATGTTTTACCTCCTTTAGCCATTACATCATCTATTTCTTTTTTTTGTTCCTTTGTTATAGGAATATCCACAAAGGGCAATCCGGAAAGATTTTCTTTAATTTTAATTTTTTTAGATTCATTTTTTGATAAAAATTCCGAAGTTTCATAATTATTACCAGAATTTTCACTAAAAGAAAATTTTCCAGAATTCCAGCTAAACTCTCCACCAATTTTATCTGACCGTTTCAATTGTTTGATAAAATTTTTCTTTACTAAAAAAGTTCCTTTTCTTATATTGTTCATTTCTATTTTTTGATAGTCTGTTGGTGAATAAAAATTTGGAACAAAGATCAATCTAAGTTGTTCGCATAGATAATAGAAATCTTTGATTGATTTTACTAAATTCTCAAATTCAATATTTTTTTCAAATCGTTCCTCATCCAGTATTGGGTCTCCCTTTAAACGAATATTATTTAGATTATCGAAACCCTCTCCTTCATAATCCATCTCACTTAAAAATGATTTATACTCGTTGTATTTTTCTTTAGTGGCTACTTCAGCAATATAACTTTCTAATAAATTTGAAGTTTCAAGAAAATCGATATTTTTTATTTTAGTCAATGCCGCAATATGATGATCAAGAGCAGGAAGAATTAAAATCTTGATTATATCTAAATTTTTATTAATTACCCTACTTAATATTGATATAAAAGACTGGTTCTTATTAAGTTTATCCCTTTTTATTGAGTGATAAACTGAGGACAAGAAATTATAACAAAATGATCTAGAAAATATTACTCTGTTATATTTGTAGATGTAATTGGTTAAATAATTTTCGTATTCCCCCATATTTTTTGAAGCTATTGCCTGGGAAATTCCAGATTCGCTAAGTAATTCCCACAAAATTGCACCTAGTTTACTTATTTTGTTACTTTTTTTTCGAATCATATTATTTACTCTTTATATATATACAGTATAATTATAATAAATCAATAAGAAAAAATATAAAAATACAGTATTGACACTGTAACTATATGTGTTAATATATCCTTATGAAAAATGATAATGATAAAAAAAAGGGTTTAAAGAGTAAAAAATTAAAAGAAACAAATCTGATTCCTTTTAAAATCAAATCTTTAAAAGAGAAAAAAATCGAAACTGATAACGAAATTTGGGAAAAAATGGATGCTTTCTCAAAGGAATTGGTAGATGCATTTAAAGAAAAAAGCACTAGAGAGGCTCTTAGCTCAATCGAGTGTTGGTATATATTTTATTACAGAGTCATGCAAAGCATGATGTATGAAATGTCATATCCGGCTTTTAAATACTACACCAATTGGACCTCCAGGCAGTTATTGAAACATCACAAAGATTTTATGAATTCTATTGATGAGTGGACTAGCGACCCAGATGAGGAATACGATCTTTTTGGTCGAAGAAAAACAAGTAAAAATAAAACATTAAATTAAGGAGAAATAATATGAGATTAGAATATATCAACCATAATGAAAACGCATTTAAGTTCTGGAAAATAAATTTAGAATCTAAAAAATTAATCATTTCATTTGGACGTATAGGTAAAACTCCAGTCATTAAAACTTATAAGTTTCCAACTTCTAATACAAAGGAAGGCTTTAAAACAAAAGAAGATGCTGAAAAATTTCGTACAAAAAAAATAAGAGAAAAAATTAACAAAGGCTATGTTGAGATAAATTAATAATGAAAAAAAACCATAAATATTTATTACAAGAAAAGTTATCATTTTATCTTGATTGGGAAGCTGATTGGCAAAACTGGTTCAAAAATCAAGAAATAATTGAAAAAGCAAAAAAAAAATTTTACAAAGATAAAAGATTTTTTTGTGCAATATTAAATTTTTATTTTTTACCAATTAATCTTTTAAAATATTATCAAAAAAAAAGAGCTCAGCATTCTTACAAGAAAGTTTTAAGTATGATAGCAGTTTTAAAAGAAGAATTGGATATAATTAATAATAATCAAAAATGGAGGTAAATAAATATGACAGATATTAAAAAAATTAAAGAATTATTGTTTGATGTAAAAGAAATTAAAGAAGCAGAGCATATTAAATCAGTTCCTTCTGCAATTACAACGAGTTGGTCAGAAGAGATATGGACCGAAGATATGATCGCAAGAGATGCTTTGCAAAACCATTTCGACGGCTGTAAAGAAAATAATTTGCCTATATCAAGTATTAAGATTACAACAGACAATGATACAATTAAAATATTTGCACCAAATGAATTTAATTTAGAAAAACTATATTATATTGGGTCCACAAAATCAGAGTCCGATATTCAAATGATAGGGGCACATGGTGAAGGTGGAAAAAAAGTATTTTCTGACTTAGCTAGAATGGGTGTTTTTAACCCAATTCTAATTAGTGGCGATAAGGCCTTAATAATATCAGTTGGTGAAGAAGTGCCCAATACTGATGGGTTAAGACCATTAATTTATAACTATTTTAAAATAAATAAACTTAAGGGAAATTATTTAATAATTAAGACTATTAATAAAAAATTAAAAAAAGCTTTTAAATTTGGCATGTCAAATTTCTTCTACAAGGAAAACGATCAAATCGGCGAGGTATTGAATGAATATAACGGAATAACAATTTTTAAATCAAATACTGCAAACGGTGCAGGTTTTTATAAAAATTTAAAAAGAATAGATATAATAGGAATTCCAGTAGTGGTTCATATTAATAAATCTTACGCAGCTTTGGATAAGAAAGTAAAAATGGATAGAGATAGAAAAGCTTTTGATACAAAATTACAGGCAACATATTTCTCGATTTTAGCTAGGAGTGGTTTTTATTATATGGATTTACCAGGCAATATCGCAATAAAATACATATTAGAAAAAAGCAAACCTATTTGGGAAAAGGGTCATTTACTATTGTCTGCAATTGCCAATAATAGTTACTCTCGCCTCAAGAATGATAAAAATCTTAAGGAATTATTTGGAAATAATTATTATGCTGAGTCAAGATATACTTATTCTAGAGATATAAGCTACTCTGATTGGTTTTCAACAAGTACTCAGAATTTTATTAGAAGCAGAACCGCAAGAGAAAAAAAGAAAAAGAAAATCTTACCTGCTTATTTTACAAACTTTGGAGTAATGAGTGCTCTTGAAAGCTTTATTAAAAATAGGAAAAACTCTGAAAATAGAATTAAAAATAAAAAAACGAAAGATTTGACACCTCAAGAGCAAAAATCGATTGATTTTTTATTTTCAGCAGCAAAAAGTATTTCACCATCTTTTGCTAAATTATTTACATCGGATGATTATGATGATCCTTTATATAATGTGAAATTCAAAACTATTACATGCAAAGATTTATTAGGACAACTAAAAGATAAATATGATTACAATCATAAAGTAATTTATTTACACAAATCGCTATTTAAAGAATCTTTCGGTAAAATGTTTTCAACTTTTCTTCATGAGCTTAGTCATAGTTTAGGTGGTTATGATGGAGATAGAAGTTTTAGTGACTGCTTAACAATATTAATTCAAAAGTGTATTGACAACAATCACTCGGTAAAAAAATATTCAAAAGAATGGAGAAAACTTACAAACTAGTATATAAATAATAACAGTGATATATGATTGAACTTTTACCAATAATTAACATTACACTAGCATTTACATTAGTTGGATTAATTTTTTATTTTGTAAAAAAAAATAAGCATAATCAGTTAATCGATAAAGACACAGATCCAGATTTTATTAAATTACAAAAAGATTATGAGGGTTTAGACAAAGAGCTCAATATAAAAAATCAATATATTTTAGATCTAAAACAAGACAAACAAGAGCTTATTCAAAGCAGGACAGATGTAAATAGTTTTAAAGAGATAAGCCAAAAAAGTTTTCAAGAATATCAAGCAGTTATCACTGAACATAAAAACTTCCATGAAAAATTAACAGGTGATGCAAAATACCAGGGTAGATTTAATGAATTAAAACTAAGAAGAATATTTGAAAAGCATGGACTTAAAGAGAACGATGATTTTGAGGAAAGAAAAGGAAAAAAAAATATTGATCCCATTACAGGTAAAGAGAAAAGAATTAATCCTGATTTTATTTTACATCTACCTGATAATCAAAAAATTATAGTTGATTGTAAAGTCTCACTAAAAGCATTTGAACAATTTGCAAACTCCAAGGATAAGCAATCAAGAGATATATATATTAAAAAGCATATTGACTCTGTAAAAAACCATATAGATGAATTATCAAATAAAGATTATCTAAAAATTTATAATTTACAAAGTTTTCAATATGTAATTTTATTTATGCCATTTGATGCGTGTTATTTATCAGTATTAGAACATGAAAATGAGTCTATTTTTGATAAATGTTTTGAGAAAAAAATTTTACTTTGTGGTCCAATATCGATAATGGGTTTAATTAGTACAGTCACGAGTATAAAAAACCAGGAAAAACAAATTTCTAAAGTTGGTGGAATGATTAAAAAAGCAGAGGATATTTATGATAAATACTCAATATTAAAAGATAGCTTAAGAACTGCAATAAACTCACATAAAACTCATACTAATGCTCTTAAAGATGTAATACATAGCGCGTTTGGCTCGGACCAAGGTTTAGAAAGCAAAATAAAAAAATTAAAAAATGAACATGGCCTAAACACAAGAGATTTAAAAGTGTCTAATGAAAATGATAAAAACTTAGACTACATTAGTGACCCCGAAGAAAAAAAAGTAATAAATTATAAAAAATAAAAAATTTATGCAAAAATATTACGAAAAACTTAATAATATAGACCCTTTTGAGGAAAAACCTCAAGGATACTTAACGGATGATGAATTAATTAAACTTTTAAACAGTAAAAATATAAAAATCGAAAGAAAAGATAACCTTCCTAGATTTGCAAACAATAATAATATTAAAATGTCAAGATTAGTTAGGGTTGGCTCAGCAGGATCTACACCAACTATTTACCTTAAACCAACTGAAACGAAACTCCAGGAAATTTTTCAAAACTGTAAAAATAATAATACATCTTTAATTGGTGCTGAATTTTTAGAAAAGAAAAAAAAAAAAATTTTAGAAATTTTTGATGCAGCACCAAGTGCACAAGATTATGAAGATAAAATAAGTAAAATTCCTAATCGAAAAGAAAAACAAAAATTGAGAGATATAAAATGGAATAAATGTTATACAACAACAAAAATTGCTGCAGAAGTAACAAAACTATTAAATGTAAACTGCAATAGAAAATTAGTATCATCGGTTTTAAAAAAAAGTAGAAAATCACAATTAGATAAATTATTAAAAAAACCAACCTAATTGTGACTAAAAACTTTTATTCTCCTAGCATGCTTAAAAAGTATCTAAGCTGCAAACATATTATTTTTAATGAAAAAAATGAAAAAATATTGAAATTAAAGCGAAAGGAAAAAACCATTTTAGATGAGTTGATTTTTGAAAAAGGTAATATTCATGAAAAGAACTATTTTCAAGAATTAAAGAAAAAATATAAAAAAATAAAAGATATTAAAAAATTAAAAAATGTAGATAAATTTAAAGAGACAGCCAAAGCCATGAAGGATGGTTTCGAAATTATTTATGGTGGCTGGTTAACCGATGGGAAATGGAGAGGAGAATTCGATTTTCTTGAAATAAATAAAAAAATAAAATCAAATTTAGGTGATTACTCTTATTCAGTAATTGATACTAAAAATTCGAGTAAAATAAAAGGAGATCATATATATCAAGTTGGAATTTATTGTGATCTTTTAAAAAAGGCTCAAGGGATATTGCCAGAAAACTTTTTTATTTTATTAAAAGATGGATCAAAAGAAAAAGTAAATTTAAATGATGTATTTGAAGTATATAGTTCACAAAAAAAAAGTTACGAAAAATTTTTAGCGAAAGAAATTATTAGCACAAAGCCTGAAAAATGTAACTTCTGTAAATTTTGCGACTGGCAAGAAATTTGTGAGGAGGATTGGAAAAAAAAAAGGCATCTTAATCAAGTGGGTGGAATTAATAAATCTAATATAAAAAAATTTAAAAACAATGGCATTAAAACAATTGATGATCTTGGTAAACTAAAACCAAATACAAGGTTATCTGGTTTAAGAGATGAAATAATAAATAAAAGAATCCAACAAGCAAAACTACAATTAGATTTTGAAAAAACTGGAAGTCCTATTTTTAAAAATATAGATGAAAACTTATATGTAAGAAAAGGATTTAATCTTCTTCCAAAGCCCTCCGATGGAGATCTATTTTTTGATCTTGAAAGCTCTCAATACGCTTATGATACAAAAATAGAATATTTGTTTGGTATTTTTTATTATGAAAATAATGAAAAAAAATATATTTCTTTATGGTCACATAACAAAGAAGAAGAAAAAAAAAATTTAATTAAATTTTTTGATCTTACTAAAAATCATTTTAAAAAATACCCAAATGCAAAAATTTATCACTATGCAGCCTATGAGATAAATGCTTTGGAGAGACTTACCTCATTACACAACGTTAAAGGTATAGAATATGATTTTTATCTCAGATCAGAAAAGTTTGTAGACTTATTCAGAGTTACTAAACAAGCTATACTTGTTTCAGAGAATAGCTACAGCATCAAAAATCTAGAAAAATTTTATAATTTTAAACGTCAAGGAGATGTAAAAAAAGGAGAGCAATCAGAACAATTCTATGTTGAATGGACCAAGACAAAAAATCAAAAATTACTTGATGAGATTGAATTTTATAATAAGGAGGACTGTGAGTCTACATTTGAGCTAAGACAGTGGCTTTTGAAAATAAAACCCGAGGGAATTAAATGGTTTGAAACAACTGAAGAACATGAGGAAATTCGACCTCACGAAGAGTTAATGATCGAATATTCAAATAAAATTCAAGACTCCAAATTAAAAAATAAAAAATTGAAACAGATTTTGCTAGATATTATTGGTTTCTATACAAGAGAGGATAAACCTTCGTGGAGAGAATTTTTTGATAGAAGGGATCTAACTGATGCTGAACTTATAGAGGATAGAGAGGTTATTGCAAATATGAAATTAATTTCAAGTTATAAAGATCCAACCCCTAGACGTAGATCTATAATTTATAAGTATATGTACCCTGATCAAGAATTTAAATTAAAAAAAGGAAAACAGGTCTCTATAGCTAACAATGTTGAGCTGGATCGATCAGATGCTGCTGGAAAAATAGAAGAATTAGATCCTATTAAAAAGATAGTTGTTCTAAGAAAAGGAATTTCTAAGAATGATAAATCTCTTCCAAACATTCTCTCGATTGGTGAAAAACCTCCAAAAGCATCTAGATATAAAAATTTAAATTCAAATATCTATAAGTATTGTGATGATGTTATTCAAAATAAAAATACCTACAAAGCAATAACCACATTACTAAATAAAGATTTCCCAAATATAAAAGGGATTCAATTAGGTGAAAAAATTATTAAAACTGACAATTTTGAAAATGAAATACCAAAAATTCTTCTAAATTTAAAGGATAGCTACCTTTTTTGCCAAGGTCCACCAGGAACAGGAAAAACTTTTCAAGCAGCGTCTGCAATAGTTGAGCTTATGCAAAACAAAAAAACTGTAGCAGTAACTGGAAATAGCCATAAAGTAATTCATAATTTACTTGAAAAAATTGAGCAATTATCAATTGAAAAAAAATTTACTTTTTCAGGGATAAAAAAGGGTAATAAAGATGATGAAGAAACACATTTTCAAGGAAAGTTTATTGTTACAGCCACAGATGATAGGCCATTTCTAAAAGGCCTTCACGAAAAGTCCGTTAACCTTTATGCAGGAACAAAATATCATTTATCAAATGCTTATTATCATCAAAAAATAGATTATTTATTTGTAGATGAAGCTGGACAATTAAATATCACAGATATTATAGCAGTAGGTGTAATGGCAAAAAATATAATTTTAGTTGGCGATCAATTACAACTCGGTCAACCGAATCGCTCAAGTCATCCTAATGATTCTGGAAAATCTATTTTAGACTACCTATTAGAGAATAAAGATACTATTAGTGAAGGTAAGGGAATATTTTTAAATAAAACATTTAGACTTCATCCTAAAATAAACAGTTTTACCTCATCTAGTTTTTATGATGGTAGACTTCTAACTAATAAAAAATCAGAGAATAGAAAAATAGAATATCCAAAAAACTGTATAATTCAAAATGATGGTATCCATTTTGTTCCAATGGATCATACAGATAATTCTCAAAAAAGTGAGGAAGAGCTAAAAGTAATACAAAAATTAACAAAACAACTTTTTGGAGTAAAATTTTTAGATAATGGTATTGAGAGAAAATTAGATATACAGGATATTTTAATTGTAAGTCCTTACAATGTTCAAGTAAACTTTTTATTAGCAAATTTACCTGAAGGGTCACGTTGCGGAACTGTGGACAAATTCCAGGGGCAACAAGCGCCAATTACAATAATTTCGATGGTATCCTCTGATACTGATAGTTTACCTAGGAATAAAGCATGGTTTTTTAATCGAAATAGATTAAATGTAGCATTATCAAGAAGTCAGTGCAGCTCAATTATTCTATTTAATCCAAAACTTTTAGAAACAGCCCCATCAGATTATGAGGAAATTAAATTGCTTAATAATTTTCATAAATTATTAAAATTTCAAATTAACTAACTATTTATTTTTTTTTGATAAAATCAAAAAACTTGCTCATATATTTACAAAGATCGCAATCATTAGAAGATGATGGAATATTATTTGTTTCTAAAAAATTTTTAATTTCTATAATAGTTTTACTCACCCAGCTGTAATCTTTGGATTTGTAAGGGATAATTGTCCATTCAAAATCTAATTTATCATCAAAAGTTTTTTGATCTATCTTGGCATTAACATATAAAAAATAGCTTGTTAAACTTATATCTAACCCTAAATTAGATAATATCCACTGATATATTTCAACTTGCCTTTTATAATTAATCAAATAAGGAGCATCAAATTTTTTTAACTTATCAAACTTATCTGTAAAGGTTGACTTATAATCTACAACAGATATCTGTTTAGTATCAATATCTTGCCA
>MDSZ01201018.1_pt1 | contig 15758 bp, 10 predicted proteins | sample 811201 | NCBI WGS metagenome assembly MDSZ01 (sample SAMN05326647, study PRJNA326480) | marine metagenome | isolation source: seawater | place: Indian Ocean: North | collected 2010
GAAGAAGCACGAAGATTAGCAGAGGAAGCAGATCGCCAACAACAGCAACCTGCTCCACCAGTAAATATAATACCTCTACCTATAGTAGAAGTTACGCCTTCTCCAACTCCTAGACCCCCAGCACCATCTCCAGCACCACCGGCACAAATTAGACCTTCACCAAGACCTTCACCACGAACTTCTATAAGAATGCCAACAGCAATCCCTAGAACATATAGTAGGAATATGAGAGTATCATTTAGAGCACCTAGACTAATGTTACCTAAACCTACTATGAGAAAGTTACAACCTAGGCCCACAAAACAAAAGTGGAAAGCCATGAGTCCAACATACCCTTCATTCATGAACCGTGTTAAGCACGGACAATTTTCTTTCCAAAATAGAGGAAGACTATTCCCTCAACCAACACGAGGACATACTCACGCCGAAATAAGAAAGTTACAGAATCAAGTCAATAAACTTAATGCAGACGCACTTAAAACAAGGCAAGATAGCATACGGGAGAGAAATGCCTTAAAGTCAAAACTAAGAGACTATGAGTTATCACCAGTTACACAAGTTAGAGATCATGCAAAAGGAATCTTTAGTATAGTAGACAACGCAAGTAGATTTGCTACCCCAAGTGTTAATGGTATGAATGGTTTCCCATCAGTAGGAGAGGGGACTAGTAGAGCATTTGCAGTAGGGGTAGGATTACTTACAGCACTATTTGTTATCGGGAGAGTGGAATGATGTTAGGAGGACCAATGCCAGTTAGACTGCCATATAGTGCAGATGAATCAATGTTAGTTACTAGGCGCCAGAATAAGTTGGCGAGAGATATTGACATCATTAATCAAAAGATTAGAAATAATGTCCTTTCTCGTAGCGAAGGTGCTATGAGAATTAGGTTCAAGCAATCCGAAATTGATGAACTCCAAAGATATAAGGCTTCAAAAAGAGTTCCTACGGGTCGCCTATCTCCCCCGCCACGACGACAAAAAGTTGTCCCAAGAAAGGGGAAGCCAGCAAACAAATACAACCCTTACGCCGAAGACAAAGTAAATCGCGCAACAGGCCCGAATATATTCGATGGCGGAGACATTAGTTTTGAAAGAGCAAGTCCAGATAAGCGACAACAAGCATATCAACAATCTACTAGTTGGACAGAAGATGATCGAGCAGGTTTTACTTCACGAGGTAATGATAGAGCCGATGGAAAGAAACCTCCACAGGCTACACCTGACGGAACAAATGCAAGAGGCTTTGTTGAAGCAGATTACTATACCCGATTCCTCGACAACTTTGTAGCCCGCAACGGTAAAGCACCTAACTCTTTTATGCGAAGAGTGATGCAAGACAATGCAAGAAGCAGTTGGACGGCAAATAAGCCACTCCCCGCAAAGGTGAAAAAGCCTGTTGAGCAACAAGTAAAGGAAACAGTAAAGTCCGCAGGAGATAAAGTAAAAGACACGGTTTCCTCAATCCTTAATAAAATCACATCAAGTTCTGACGCCACATCGTCTGCTGAAAAGTCTGGAGCAAAACAAAGTGATAACCCCCACGCAAGAGCCTACGGACCAACTTTCGGAAAGACTGATAGAACTAGGACAGGTGGATTTTATGTCATCTACAATGGTCAGTTTTACGGGCCAAGATCAATGTTACACATAATGCCTTTCATAGAGTGGAATGAACAAAGAGGAGTCACTGTTAAGAGACAGAAAAGTAAAACCATAAGAGTTTCAGACTTTGCAGGCTTCGCAGGTATGCCCAATCATCTAATTCAAAGTCGATCGAGAGCACTTAGAGACACAGCACTCATGCGTAAAAGAGTAGGGGCAAGGATTAACTTTGATAACCCCAACATGATTAGGCCACATCGTAGTCACGCAAGTCCTCGCCAAGTTAAAAGAACACCCGAACCGGTTTCTAACCTTGCTGGAGGATTGTCTAAGACAAGAAACTCCATGCAAAGGTTGTTGAAATGACGGTATCGAGAAGAGCAAGAGCAATTGGAAACCTCGGAGGTTTAGGTGCATCGCATCAAAAACTTCCGTTGTCGCCAGGCGAAGTCATGCCAAAACTTCGCATTGTTAGTGCTTCAATTTATTACGATAAAAGGGAAATACCAATATGGCATAACGGAAAGTGGCTAGGAAAGAAGTTCCCCGCACTACGAAATAGAGATTGCCTCTTTAGACTTCAAGTGTCTGGACAAGGAAAGGCAATAATCGGGGCAGTTTTTAACGATACTACTGGCAACGATTGCTGGCTATTCGTTAGAAGAGTTAGCGCTGGAGAACACTTTGCCTCAGTTCAAATTCCTTTTGCTGAACTTCCAAAGTTTAGATTCGTTGTTGGAGGAAAGGCAGATGCAAGGATCAATACAAGATTCCTTTCTAATCGAGAAAAGAAAGGTCTTTCTAGTAACATGTTGTTGTTGAGTGAAACTAAAAACTCATACTATACGCAATCTCTTGGAGGTTACGCAGGTCTAGGCTCAGGCCATTCAGGAATGACGGATGATTATCACCCTGGTTTTATCAAGAGGGCTGATGACGAAGACATTAAAACAGTATCGGGAGTAAAGAATATTTGGTCGGGAAAACTTAGCAAACATCGCTGGCATAAGCATGGGTTCTCTGGAAAGCCAGAAACATTCAACCTTTCAAAAGGAAAAGGCGAAGCAGGCGACGCGGGACCACTATATGTTTCGGACAATAGTGGATATTATGCCTTTAGAGGTTCAACATATCAAATGACATACTATCCAGATGGAACGATGAAAGGCTATGACGCTATGGAAAATCTCAAAAGAGGAATGCCAGCGGGAGTCCCTATCTGTATGGTTATGCAATACTTTGTTCACGACAATCCGCAAGGCATAGCAAAAATAGCGGACACACTAGGAGCAGGTCCACAACATAGTAGTCTAGGGTGGCCTACTTGGAGCGATGTAAAGAACACCGCATCAGCGATGCCGGGAACCAAATTTATCGCAGACACAATTCAAGCGACTCAGGACTTTATAGATGATCCTTCATTGGTAAACGCCGCGGGAGTAATCCTCGCCCCAGCAGGAGGAAATAGTAACTGGCATTTTGCTGATAATGTAACAATGAAAGGAAATAAGGTGTTCTTAGTAGATCATTCCGTCTTTTACGGAAAAGGTGACGGTGGCGATCGAGACACATTCGAGCCCCCTAAAGACAAAGAAGGGTTAGTCGTTACCAATCCGACTGCAAGTGCAATACCTTACAAACTCGATAAAGATGATCTTGTTAAGCCCACATTCAAAAGTGACGGAAAGACCTTCAACAAAAAGGATTATGCTATGAATGTAGAATGGTATAACCCTAAAACTAAAACATGGTCGCAGCCAAGACCACATCCACCATTTGACTTTACTACAGATAGTAAAGGCAAGATAAAATTCGTTTTTAGAGTCCCACGACAATTAGACCCGAAATCTGACGCCTCCGCGATTCAAAGAGGAATAAAAAACGGTTTCCCGGATTATAGTTATGAAAGAGATGTTATCGCAAAAGCCTATCCAAGTTTCTCTCGTAGTGCTAGCAATAATATACAATATAACCTACTAGGTAGAATAGAGGGTAAAGATTCGACTACAGAGGAGAGAGCGTCATTCACTCAAACTATCGGAGGAAAACAATTCTCAGGAAAAAGAAGCATTAAGGCCGTTCTTTATTGTGACCCACCATCTCACAATAGAGCAGGATTCTTTCACCAGTCAGGCTCAGGGTCAATGGACACCTTGAAAGCATTTAGCATTCATGTTGCAGACCCCGCCAAATTCACATATTTAGATAATCCGGAAATAGACTTTTCATATTATGTAGAAGGAGAGATGAAACCAGATAGCGTAGTAGTCGTTATAGGAAAAGCACTAGGAACAATGACTAGCACTAATACTATTTTAAGCACAAGATATTGGAAAAACGGTATTCCCGAAAACGAGCGACCTGACTTTGGAAACGAAATACCACCTGGCGACAGTCCAGAGTATGTTAGGCTTTCAATTGCTCCGCCGAATGCCCAGAAACCGAGAACCTATTCGGGAAGGGAAGGAACAGAATCAGCAGACTTCTTAGAACTAGTTGGGCATATCACTACTAACGATTTGAGAGACAAGATTAATGTCAAAGGAGAAGAGGTATTAAGGAAAACATTCCAAGAGATTTTCGATGGCACAGAATTGAATGTTTCTTGGTTTAGCAAGGCGGGATTAACTGGTCACGACCCCAAAGACCCCACAAAGTATCTAATCAAAGGAAGCATGGGAGAAACATATTCCTTCCCATTCTCTATTGCTTGGTTTAAACTACCAAAATACTATCATGGACCGTATCTTGACTATGACGACGCAGGAAAGTTACAACAAATCGAAGGGCGACCCTATGCTATTTCTGACCCCAACAATCCAGAGCAACAAATACATATTTTGACAAGAACTCCTTTTAACAAGTTAATGCAGCAGAAGTGGGATGTAGTCGCCGAGACACAACAACAGTTAGTGAATGAAGAAGAAGGCTATACAAAAGATATGCAGTTAGCAATCAATGATATGGACTACGATGCAATAGATGTATCCGAAATTGAAGCGTTAAATGCACAAGAGAGGCAAATCATAAATGATGCCAATAAAGGAACTCCTAAAGTAAAAGACCCTAGAATGGTGCGATATACTAATGACTGGTTCAAAGCAAACTACAAGTTTGGTAACAAAGATGTAGTGTTAAAACCAGAAACCCAACCACCAGTAATTGCAGGGTTTTCTAATCAATCAAACTTCTATGTTGAAGATGTTACTGAGAAATGGGGAACACTTAATGGTGCTGCAGATACTAATGATGACTTTGATGTTAATATGATGCCATTACCAATGCCAGGAGAAGAAGAGGAAGAAACTCCTTTTATTGGATTTGCTGGATTAAGTGGACTTGGAAATGTTAGCATTGCTGATGCTATGAAGACCGTGGGAGGAGGAACAGGGACAGCGGCAGGAGCATTCACAGTTAATTTCTTAGAAGAAGTAGATGACTTAAGTGCTGGTCAAATGTTGATGGGAGCAGGAATGAGTGTTTTCGCAATAGGCGGGATAGCCGCACTCACATATGCCGCATTGTCTGGTGGAGGCTCAGGTCTTGCTAAGATGATTACCGCAACAGGAAAACGGAAAGCCACGATTATCAAAGCAAAGGCAGAGGCTAAAGACAAGACAGGGGGAGCAATCGCTGGTTTATTTGCCAAACCTAAACCTAGTGATTAAGGAACAATCTCATAAAGACATGATGCATCGGGTGATATAATGGCGGTCCATGCAGGTATAGTAAATGACATAATCGCGGAGACTAGTGACCGTGTTAGGATGTTACTCCGTAACAATGACTTAGAGGTTGCTATGGGAACTTCTAAACTAAATACGATTCAAAATATTCTTAATGACTTTGTGAAGATGGCAAACGATACCTTCACGCTACCAGACACCACAGAAGGTATGCTTCGATCAGAAGCAGACGACACCGTGAACTCTATTTCAAGGGAAATTCAAAGCATTGTCCAAAAGCAGCAAGTGCAACTCAATGGTATGTTAGGCTCTGTTCATAGCATGACACCAGCCGACTCACCACTATGGAATGAAGTTATTACTATGGCTGGGGCAGAGATAGATAGGATTGCACGAGTTTATGGTGACAATGTTGCAAATATGCCCAAAGCACTACGAAATAAACTAGATACTGATATGTCTAAGGTGTTGGATGCTGTTAGACAAGCATACATGCACGATCCTTCTCCTGGAAATGCAGAAAATATGCGTGTCCAAGTTTCTAACAATCTTATGAAAATAGAGAAGGAATTAGAGACAGCAGTTAAGGCAACCTTATCAGCATCCATTCAAAATCTTGCCGCAGGGCGTATGACTAAACTACAGGAACTAGAGATATCACTTGTATCAGCAGATAGGGGCTTGGAAAAGGCTCAAAGCGCTATGTGGAGATCAATCGCTTCCGAAGTTAAAGGTTTGATTAATGAATTAACCAAATCAAACTATCTTGTTTATGATAAAGCAATTAGGGCACAGAAACTACAAGTTATTGACGGGAAACTAAAACTCCTAGAAAACATAAGAATCAATGCGACAACTAAGATGCAGACACTACAAGGCTACTTTGGTAACACTGGTCGCCGTAGTTCTAGTAAAAGATATTCTTCTGGTTCTTCATTAGGAGCAGGAATTACACCCATGACAGCGAAACCAAAATCCGCATTCAAAACTAAACCCCCAGGCTTTGCAGGCTATTCTGGAGGTGGTCGCCCTTTAGAGGACTAGGTTCCGCCCAAGTAGAGGGGGAACCTAAAATCAATGCCGATGCCTATATCTATCAAGATAAAGGTGGGTTTAGGAAGTTCTTTAATTGGGTAGGAAGTGGGTTTCTCGTGACTGCCGTTTTAGGCGTCGGACTTACCCTATACATTAACCGCCCGCAACCAAAACAAAAGGAGAAATTAGTATGATGTTTACAGCACCGACAGGCGAAACAGTTGATGTTCCAGAAGGAGAATATGCAGCAGTTGAAAAAAACCCTAACTATACGGTTTATCAAACAACCACTAGAACTAACCCTGGCGGAGTTCTAACAAAAGTCGTTTATAATAATCCACGGACTAATGACCCCGACAAGACAACAACCGTCCCTGACTACTTCATGCAAGACGAAACTGGTATGGGCGAAATGTATGATAACATGACTCCCGCCGACGAGTTTGGAGAAGTAGGGAGAAATCCTCCATCATCGGGCGCTATCTCTTGGAGAAACTTGCGACTACAATCTGCCATTGATAGTAGCAAAAGAATCCAAGCATTCGGAAGAACACGAGCGCTAGCCAAGAAACTCACTAATATCGGTGCATTAGTTGGTAAGTTTGAAGCGAACACATCCGTTAGACCTTACTCAGAAATGCTAATGCTTGCAACCGCAGAGAACTGGTATGATTATATTCGTAACATGAACCCACTCGATATTTCTGCAGAACTTAGTGCAGAGGTCTCTCCACAAGATCAACTCTCGATTTATGGATTTGTTAAGGAATGGGAGAGTGACCCTAGTCACCGCGCCTTCCGTCGCCGTATTAACCAAGGTGCAGATATTAACTCGGAGTTTGCTAAAGGGCAAATTGCTTACGATTTAATGACCGCAAAAGCACCAAACGCCATGAAAGGTTCCGACTTCTCTAGCCATAGGTATGAGAAGATGTTTAGCCTAGCATTAGATATCCTTAAGTCTATTAGGTTCAATACTTACAACTATTATACTCTTAACGCTATGCATAATGATGAAGGGGATAGAGTCTTCATGGATTTCCGTTCTCGATATATCCCTCTAAGCGCTGCACATGTCGAAATGATTCAAGAAATGCAAGCAAACATCGCTGGAGGAAAATCCTACGCATTCCAAACTACCGCTTCGCAAGACCAAGCAATCGAAGCAGATATGTTGATGCGAAAGTGTGTTTCTGCATATCAAGTCGGAGATACCCGAACCTGCCGAAGCATTCTCGATGTTCTAATGGCTCATCCGTTTAACTACAAGCCTATGTCTACTAAGTTAGCACTTGCTCACCATGTAGAAAGAGGAGAGTCGTCTGCAAAGGTTAAGTTTGAAGCAGGAGAAATTTTTAGAATCACCGCAGCAGGTAAAGATAGCGGATTAGCGGGCCTAGACGATAAATTTAAAGAAGGCAATATGGCTTTTGTTAGCATCGACAAGAAAGGCAAGGGAGATATTTCTACAGAACTTAAGAAAGGAACCCTACCTAAGAAAAAGTTAGACTCTAACTATGGTGGAACACAGTTAATTGTCCATAAGTCTTATTTTGACCCTGTGCCTATCGGAGTGCTTAGGATACAAAATAACAAATGGGCGCTCGAAGATTATAGCACATTCGTGGACAAAGGAACAAAGACCTTTGAAGATAAGAAGCAACGAGACAAGAGAAAGCAAATTCAACAAGCGGTTAAGGCCAATCCTGTAGGTCGAGGAAAATTCCTTTTCATGGAAATCCATCCTAAGTCGCAACTAACTATGAAGCGAGGATCTGGAGAAGAAAAGCACGGTCAGTCCAAAGATACCTCAAAGTGGACTAAAGGACTTAACAAGCACTTCCCAGGAATCAAACTTGTTCAAGTTGGAAAACTAAAGGCAACCGGAGAAGATGCACCTTTCCGCATTCGTTTGCCTATCTCACACTTTAAGCCAGTTACACACCCAACCAAAGGCTACAAAACAATCGGTATGAAGAAAGGAGATAAAAAACTACAAGCAACATGGCAAAAGATTGTAGATACTTACGGTATGCCTAAGATGGCATCTGTTAAAGGAACATATTATCGCTTTATTATAGACAAGACCGAGCGAGGTTCTTATTACGATGGTGTCCGTCGCAAGACCGGTAAGGCGAAGGCTAGCCGGTGATATTCATGCGAGTGACGGTTCCAAGTTCCCTTAATGGTGGCTCTCTTCTTGATGCTCATAAGTGGGTCAAGTCTAAAATGGCTAGGTCGAATCCTGGCGGAACTTCTGATTATAAGTTAGTCGATTCGGTAGGAAACCCAATGACTCTTAGTGATTTAGTTAGGCCAAATCCCACAGATGCCGAAATAGTAGTTAGCATCGTTAGTGGCCGTAGCGGAGTTAGAAATAATCCTTCATTACCGCTACCGACAGATTTCACTCCTTCTCCAGACTTTGCTAGAAGTGGAAACTTCTCAAATCAACTTTTGCCGAGAGACTTAGACCCAGCATTGGTCGAGCGAATGGTAGCCCAAGAAGGAATCTTTGGAGCAGTAAATACACTAACGATCCTTCTAAGCAAGCGTTCAACCGCCGACGAAATTTCTCCCACAACCGCTGGACTGCTCTATGCTTACTCGGCGGTTCCAAGAACTAATCCAGGAGGCAAAACTCCTTTCCTCGCCGATGCACCAAAGGAAATGTATGATTCGGAGATTATGATTCACAGATATTTGAATGATCACGGAATCACGGATGTCACACAACAGTCACAAATAGTTGGGGAGTCTAAAATTAGTGCTAAGTATGATTTAACTCAGGCACGGCTTGAGCAGTTCGTAAAAGAAGTTTTAGCACCATTCTTGGCTATCGCTTCAGGAAACCGAGGAGCGATTAGAACCATTAACAAAATAAGCGCAGGATTCGATAGCGAAGAAAAGAAAGATTTCGCTAATAGTTTTGGAAAACTAATGTATCTTATGCCCACAAAAGCAGAAGACTTTTACAAAGGCCGTGAATATGCTTTGGCAGCAACAACAGAGTTCATTTACCCAATCCGTGCTATGAGTCTATTAAACTCTAAAGAGATAGATACTCTATTAGGAATAGCAAAGAGATTCCCTAATAATCTAGATACTAGTGGTAAGCAACTAAAACTTAGTAAAAAAGAAGCAAAGTTAATCCAAAATAGAGTCATGGTTAATAGAGGAATATGGAAAACTATTCTTCAAGAGATACCCTTCCTCAGTAGATTTGCCCCGACAATTTACAAAGACATGGCAGGAGATTCACAGGAAGCAAAGGCAAAATTGTCTAGGGGCAAAGTTCCAGACGATGAGCAACTTATCGCATATATCGTTGAAGCATTGAATCTAGATGAGTTTAGATTCTCAGCAATAAAAACCACCAATCCTTCCAAGTTTATTTTCCTTAGAGATATGGGAGGATATTATCCTTCACCGCCGAAAGGATGGCCTCCCCTACTAATGTATGCTATCATGGATGCTTTCTTAGAGGCACTCCCAGAGATTGTAGATATTAGAGATCCTAGTAATAACTTAAAGTCTAAGGTGAATATAAATATTCTGCAAGGGCTAACCGATAAAAGCACACTGATTAGTGACAAGTATAAACCAATCACTTACAAGGATTATAAAGACGAACTACCAAAGTCCGACACCGATAAAGAGACATTTTTGACATCAAAAGGCGTATCTACTAGTGATGCCGCAGCAGCGAAAGTTAGTAACGATAAGTTCACAGAATTTATATTCACCCACTGGAGACCAGAAGGACAGCACACATTAAACTCAAATAGCGAACTAGGAAAGTCAGTTATAGAACTACTTTACGATGTAATCGAATTGGCTAAAGGTAAGTATGATTATACCATGACTAACGATGATTTAACATTTGCATTAATCATGATTGATTATTCTATTAAGACTCTATTCGATGATGGTGCTTCTATTGCAGCGCCCACAGCACTAATGACTTCTATCTTTGGAGTTAAGAGAACAAACGCAGCAACTACTAGATATCAAGACTTTGTTAAAGCCATTAACTCAGGAGCAATAAGCCCAACCACAGCCGAAGCATCGGTAACTTACTTGGCAACAGTTCAAGCACTCATGGACTTATACTATGATGAAGCAAAAGCCGATACCACAAAGAAGCCCGATTCTTTAAGAAAAGCAGCGACACTTAGAACAACAATCATTACAAGCGTGACAGACCCATTAGTTAGAAATCTATGTGATAAAGTTATAACTACTATGGAAGCCGAAATAAATAAACTGTGAGGTGAAAAATGATGGACGAAAGGCAACTATTGGCGCTACTTAGAAACCAAGAAATCGTTAAGGGAGTGAACGAAGTTCCGCTCGATTACACAATGGCAACGGTCTTAGAAGGAATAGTCGACAAACAAGCCGCTAACCAGTCAAAAAGGGAGACTCTTAGAGAAACTTTAGCGAAACTAAAGGACTTTAAGCCACAGGTGTCTGCCGCAGAACTAGAGAAACTTGTTGGCGAATTTCAACAAGAAGCCGTTAAAGCATACCAAAGAATCGCTAGTTCTACAGTTAGTATAATTGAAGGAGAGTTATCTGGATTAACATCTGGAGTTCCTGGAGCGTTTAGTTTTGGCGATAACCCTAATAAAGAGTTGTTGGATAGTAAAGTCCCTTTTCAGAGAACTAAAATGAGACAATATCAGTATCAAATAGACGATGTGAAGCGTGCTCTAGAGTTCATGGAAAAAGAATGCGACTATGTTAAAGAGGCTTTGGAGAAAGAATCAAACGAGTTAGTAGATTTGATAGATTCTGAAGCGACACTTCAATTTACAAGCGATGTTGTGAACTTAATTACCATTACTAGAGAATATATTGAAGTAATTAGTGATACAGACGATTTAAAAAAGTCGATAGATAACTTTACCTCTGCACTAAATAGCGTGGAGAAAATCAATAGTGACAGTCAATACCACAGTCGTGAGTGGGGAACGGACCTTCTAAAGGGAATGATAAATTTCACAACCTTCGCATGTAGAGTAGCAGAGTCAGAGTCGGACCTAAATAAATTAAACAAAGTAGATGGCGCAGGTGTCGTAAGAAGGGGCTTAACTAGAGCATTTAGTGACATAATAGTTTTAGATCAAAAGTTCTATCCTGACAATAACCAAATACCCATTCCTCCTACTAGCGTATCTCCAGTAGTAATAAATAAATATCTATTAGCATATAAAGAGAGAGCAATAGAGTTAGTAAATGCATCTTATGAGCAGGTGAACTCTATTAACAATAAGTTCGATAGGCAAATAACTACCGCAAAACGAGATATGAGCATACTCTCCGAAACAATGTTGATGCCGAAACCAGCAGCACTATCAGCAGCAGGGACAGTTATTACAGCAACACCTACACCAGAAGCGTTTTTGTCACAACAACTTTACGCTGAAGGAAGGCCCGGGTCTCCGGAAGATGTTTCAGAGATGTTGAAAAAGGGACGGGCCGACTATCTGGATAGGGCAACTCAGTATGCAGTTGAGTTGGGAGCACTTGCTAAGAAAGGAGCGAAAAAGGCCAAGAAGGGAGTGAAAGAAGCCGCAAGTAGGGCACCAGGCCTACAGCCTAGAATCCCACCACCAATATTACCACCACCACTGCCACCGCCACAGCCTAGGTCAGCATCAGAAAAAGCCTTAGATACTTTAGGAGATAGTGTGAGTTGGGCGAACCCCCGTCGTAGACGAAAGGCAAGGAAATAACCAACAAGCCCATAAAGAAGGTAGACCTGCGATAGTCTATGAGAGGCGTAGTTTATTGTAACAAGTGTGGGTGTAGCAACCCTAGCGGCATGAAAAACTGCCAGACTTGTAATCACAAAATGAACCCTGTAAGAAACAATCCAATAACAAGTGCCGACTTTGCTAACCGCAAGATGGCTATCTTTGATATTGATAACACTATTCTCGACCCAGAGCAACGATTCATCGACGCTCGTCGAGCAGGAGTCATAGATAAGGATGGCGCCCCTAAAGGCAAGGGCGGATGGAAAAAGCGAGGAGAATTCTTGTATAAAGAAGATCGACTCCTTAAAGATCGAGTGATGCCCAATAGTTTAGACTTGATAGAACACCTTATGCAGAAAGGATATGTTATTGCATATTGCACAGCACGGCCATTTACTTATTATGAAGCCACCAAGTATCAGTTAGAAGAAAAAAGATTCCCATTGTTCCAAAACGGAGCAGGGGAAGACTTACTATTCTGTAAGCGTTCCATGGGTCAGAAAACTCCTTTGTATAAAGCCGATGTAATTAAGACTCTTCAATCACAATACGATGTTAGACTTTTCTTTGACGACCAACCAGAGAACCTTGCAGCAGCAGTAAAAGCCGATGTTCCAGGAGTTTATGCCTCTGTTAAAGAATACTATGACATGATAAAGGGAGTAAAAAGTAATGGCCGAAGAAGGCCGCATGTCATGGAAACAAAAGGAGATTTACATGTTGTAGGGACAGATAATGTCAATTATGCTTCTGAACTACTAGCAGAAGAAATGGACAGAAGAGATGCAGAAGAACAATATTCTAACAATCCAGCGATGTATTCAAAAAGAAGTCTTGAGATGGCATATGAGTCAATTAAAGGAACCAAGATACAAACCGAACCTGGACCTGGAATGAAGATGTGTGGAACTTGTGTCTATATGTGCCAACAGTCTGCAAAGTGTAAGAAGTGGACCGAAATTAAAGGCGAACCCGTTTATGTTGTCGCAGATTGGTATTGTGGCGCTTGGGAGCAAAGCGCAAGAGGAAATCCAATAAAGCGTGGCAGTGATAGCAAAGGAAGTTATTATCGTTGGGGCAAGAACCAGAAATATTATTACAAAACAGGCAGTAAGACCTCTAGAGAGAAGGCTCGCAAGAAAGCCCATAACCAAGCAAAGGCGGCATTTGCTGGAGGATATAGAGGTAAATATAATCCTGGACATGCAACGAAAGTAAAGGATATTCTAATTGACGAAGGAGGAGCATCGGGTCTTAAGCCATTGATGAAAGCGTTCCCGAAAGGCACTAGCGAAAAGAAAGCGAGAGAGATGTTGAAGTCTATCCCAGATGTCTATTTACATCCAGCAGGTGATTATATATTGATGAGTCCTAGAAGAACTGGAGAAGAATACTCTTCCGACTATATGGTTCCCCGCGATGTAGATACATTGGGAAAAGCCGCAGATAGAATCGAAGAAACTTATTATGAGGGCTTAGAAGTCCCTGAATGGTGGAAGAGCAAAATGTCTGTCACGGCAGATAAAGCCGATAGTCTTGCAGATGCCATAAGTTATGTTGCAGATAATCCTCGATCGAACCCGCCAAAAGGTAAAATCGAAAAAGCCAAGAAACTTTACAAACATATGAACGGTAAAGACCCCGCTAAGACAGAGACTAAATCAATCGACATAGGCGATGTTTGGTATCAAGTTGGAGAAGGAGGATGCTGGGAAATCGGCTACATGTCAGGAAAAGAAACAGGAAGTTCTTCTCAAAAATACCGACACACTTTCAATGAAGAAACCAAGAATGGCGACTTCCCGAAACTTTATGCCACCATCCCTGATAAAGGCAAACCGATGTTAATTATTACTGGCGGCACATGGAAGATTAAGACCGACGAAGATGGCATAGCCTGGATTTACGACTAAGGTGATAGAATGGCTAAAAAAGATTACAAACCACTATTCGGACTCACTAGCCGAAACTGGGACCAAATCGACTATGCTTCGACACTTTTAATTGCAGGGGTAATGACCCGTAAAGGAATCCAGATGTTAGGCGACTACCAAATGTTAGGCGGCGCTAGTAAAATAGCGAGCAGAGCAAACTTTGGATTGAAGGATAAAACATGGAATAGATTCGACGCTCTTTCCACGGCATTATACGCATTAATTTTAATTCACGGAGCCGTGGATGCATACGAAGAAAGAAGAAATATTCCAAACGATAGGCAACTTATCCCTGGTAAGGGACTTGTCTATAGAACATATGAAGAGGCTAAAGCCGTCTTCTAAACTGGAGGAAAGAATAATGGCAGATATATGGAACCCTTTTGATACGAATAACCCCGTCTACAAACAGATGGCTAAAAGATCTAACTATAATAAAAAACAAATTAGGAACACAGTTTTAGTTTCTGCAGTTTTGCTTGCAGGATATATTGCATCCAAGCCGTCGAGATTGAATGCTATTCCTTATGTTAGTTTCTTCGGAGCAGGACCGCAACTTGATAACCTCGGCCTGGTTCGTAGAAAGTGATAGGCATGGCTAGACTTGACGATGTTGTTTCACCGATAGTATATCCGGAAGGAGTATCGGATGGAGCAGTAGAGAAGGCAGTCAAGTTGTCAAAGAACTTACTAGACCATATTGAACTTCATTATGGCATCTTCGCATCGCAAGACTTAGCCGTTAAAAACAAAGACCAAGTTATCAAAGATAGCAAAATGACGGCGCTCGACTTGATTCATTATCATGTCTATGGGGATTACCGACTATGTATGGCTCCAACGGAAGCGGATTCCGCCCCAGAATATCTCAAAACTCGTTTTCCAACAACACAACTTCGGTATAAAGCGATAACACCTACTTCGTCTCTTAACCCCTCGGTAAAAGCAGACATGGATTTAAACTTTCTAAGTTATCAAATGCTCAATGAGCAGTTTGAAATGCTTCATGGAGTTTTAGGCTCTGACGGAATAAATCCAGCAGAGACAGAGTGGTTCATTAGAGAGTTAGCATTCGGTAACTCTGCTCCTAAATTTCACTTACCTAGTCTAGGGACTATGGCTATCACTAATTATGCATATAAGAATATTAATGATGTTCTAGGAAAAGCCTTAGCAGAAAGCGTAGAGTTAATGATGGAAACAATCATGTTTAACACGGGGCGACTACCAAAAGCCCTTTCTGATCCCTTTGATGCAAATACTCACTATGGATATACAGATGCCAATGATGAACTAAAAGGAAACCCGTTGATTATGCAAATAGCAAAAGCAATAACAATGAATCAAGAATATCTAGAACTACAAGCACAATATCCGCAAGTTCCCACACCTACCAAGATTAACGGTGTAGCAAAGTCAGCATATAAGAAAGACGACCCATACGAAGCAGCACTCCTTTTTTGCCAGCAATTACTTTCAATGTCCAATATGAAATATACGGTTGGTGTCCCTGTGGCATTCAAAACCGCCACTCAGCCCTCTATCGCAGCAAACTCGGCAAGTTATCCAGATGTTGTAGATAAAATATTGACTGAACCTGAAGCAAGACCAATTATGGCCTCTGCAACATATATTGTTGTAGATGCTAGGGCTGGGCCAGTTTATGATATAGTCATGGAAACCGATAGCGGAGAAGAGTTTCAAATAAATAGTGTTCCAGAAAAGAATTAGATA
>MDSZ01169646.1_pt1 | contig 15756 bp, 13 predicted proteins | sample 811201 | NCBI WGS metagenome assembly MDSZ01 (sample SAMN05326647, study PRJNA326480) | marine metagenome | isolation source: seawater | place: Indian Ocean: North | collected 2010
AATTCATATTATTAGAATTTTTAAAGATCCAATCTATCATTTCTTGAGTTGGTCCACCTCCATGATTCCCTACTCCATAAAAACACATTACATGAGGTATACCTTCTTGAACTGATTTTAATGCTGAATTTATGTTTTTCTTTAATGCTTTAATATTATTGGCATTGTAACTTTGAGGTATTCTCCAAGTTAATAGTGAAGATATTTTATTATTTCCATACCAACGAAATAAATTTGACTTAAAGGGCATTTCACTATAAGATGGTCTCATCATGACATAATGATTAAAACCCATATCATTAAAAATTTTGGGGAAGGCTGCACTATGTCCAAAAGAATCCACATTAAATCCACAATTAACCGTAATATTGAATTTTTCTAAAAAGTACTCTTTTGTAAGTTGGAGATGTTTTTTAATTGATACTTCTGAAATCAAATTACAGTCTGGTTGAACATACATTCCTCCAGGTATATCCCATCTCCCATTCATCACATGTTTTTTAATTGATTGAAATAATTTGCCATCATATTTCTCAATCATCTCATAAACCCAAACATCACTTAGTGTAAATATAAACTTTTCGTTTTCTTTTATCAGTTGATCTGCACTTCTACATGTAGATAACACTTCAATGATTCCTGCCTCTTTTTCCCATAACCAAACAGGATCTATATGAGCTGATCCTATCATATGTATTTTGATACGAGTTTCCATTGATGGATAAAAAGATAAAATTATTAATCGGATTTACTGCTTCATTAATTGTTATTTATTTGTTGTTTATTATCTTCAGACCAATAGAAGAGAATATTAAAAATGAAGCAATTAATCGATGTTTAAAATCTCTTCCTGAAAGAAACTATGATTTAAAGTCCATTGAAATTGATGGTGATAACAGCAGAGCACAATTTAAAATAAAATTTGACAGTTCAGGTCAAGGATACGAATGTATAATTGACTGGTTCAATTATATTTCCCATGGGGAATATATCCTTGTCAGGATAAATCGTTAAATGAGTTATAATTTATTCATTACATCTTTAATTTCTATAATTTCTTTATCATTTAATGGAATCATAGGTTTTCTGGCATAGCCAACTTCGCGATTTTTTTGGATATTGATGCATGACTTTACCCACGATGGCCAATTATCCTTCTTAAGCAATCTTGATACGGAAAACATTTTTTTAAAATTTTTCAGCGCTTCTTCATGATTTTGTTCTTTAGTACACCTGTAGATTTCCACACTTTCCTGAGGGAGGATTGTATTGATTGCCCCTATTGATCCACGTGCACCTAATACCAAGCCTGGATAAATTACAGGATCATAAGACGATAAAATAGACACTTTATGTCCTATTTTATTGATTAAATCAGCTAATACTACTATTTGCCCATCTGGTGAATTACTGCCATCACCAATACTCTGTTTTATACCTATAACATTTTCAATAGCTGCAATGCTTTCAAGAGTATCAACTTTTAGTGGATTATTTGTGACTACATTGTAGATAATTATTGGAAGTTTAACTTTATCACTTATATCTTTATAATAATCAAATGACGAATTTTTATTGGTACTAAAATAATGTAGTGGTGTTATCATGAGTCCTGTAACACCTCTTTCTTTTGCAATAAGACTTTTCCTGACAGAATCTTTTGTTGAATTTGTAATGATTCCTGCTATGATCGGAATTTTATTATTTACCTTTTTTATTGCAACCTCACATAAATTTGATAACTCATCATCTGATAATGAGTATCCTTCACCTGTACTACCACCAACGACTAAGCCTTTAATATCATATTTTAAATGAAATTCAATTTCTTTAGAAAATAGTTCATAATCAACTTCATCTTTTTCATCAAAGGGTGTAACTAATGGCGGATAGATCCCATCCAAATTTTCAGTTGTTAATTGTATTCCCATGATTTATTTCCAAGGTATTTTACCTAAAAGTTTTTCACCATGCATACTTAATATTGGGGGTTCAAACATATATTTTTCATCTGTATTTCCAGGCATTCCACATTTTTCTGGACCTGACCTATTTTTAAAAGAATTAATTCTTATTTGTAATAATTCTTGATTATCATATTCTTCAGGGATCATTGAGACATACTGGGCAAATCTTGGTATTTTACCTTTATTGGGACTTGTTCCATGCACCATTCTACTATCCCACAAGATAAGGTCACCAGCATTTGCTTCTACATTGAGTACATCGTAATTTTCAAAAATGTTTGAAAAATGATGGCGGTTATCAAATGATAATTGGCTGATTTCAGAATCAAATCTATTATCTTTAATTTCTTTGAATAATTCAGGTATGAGTTGCAATCCACCACTATTCGAATCATTTAAAGAAACAACACCTTGTATATTTCTAACATTTTGATTTTTTGATAAATCTACATCCCAGTGTAAAAAACCATCAAATTCCCATTCATTGGTATTTGGCATATTAGCATTAACACGGTCTATCGTTACCCATAATTCTTCTTTACCCCACAAATCACAAAAGATATTGTACAATTTTTCAGATTCTCGTATATCCCACATGTATTGGTGGTGATATAATTCAACCATTCCTGCAATACTTTTTTTAGTAATGTTTTTTTCGTTACTGGCTGGAATATTATACCAAGTAGTTGGTGAATTTGGATCTCCATCAATATATTTCCATATTTGATCCATCAGCTTACTACATTTATCTTTTGGGATTACATTTTCTATTTTTAAATAACCGTTATCACACCAAAATTTCCATAAATCATGATTTATATAAGAAAACTTATGATCTTTATCGTATTTCGGATAAGTCCTTTTTGCTGTATAGCTTGTTCCAGCGTTGTAAGTTTTCATACAAATTATTATTTGACTCCAAATGTATCTTCTTCTCGGATTGGTCTTGGTCCATTTGTTGAAAATAATTCTTGACCATTATCTCTATTTCTTCTTCCTTTTAGCATCAAACCTGGTCTTCCAAAACTCTGTCCTTCAAGCTGTTGATTATCTGGATTTCTGTAACCAACCCTTACGAGTTTTCTTGGAAATGGAGTTTGATTAATATAAGAACCATGAATAGTATTGATATTAAACATGACCACATCACCTTTTTTTGCTGGAACAGGGATACTGTCTTTTAAATTATAATCTTTTTGCAGTAAGTGCGGTGTGCAGGTTGAACCATTCTCATTTTTGACAATATGCTCAAGCGGTCCATTTTTATGTGATCCAGTTAAAAACCTTATTTCTCCATTTTCATGACTTGTATCGTCTAAATGTACTAATACATCAATAAAACGCTCATCCTGATGTTTATAGAATGCCCAATCTTGATGCATCGGAAAGGGATGTCCTGTGCCTGGAGGTTTGATATGCATGGTTGAATGATGTAGTTCGACTTCCGGTCCGATTAATTCAGATATTAAAGATACAATCTTCTCATTACTTACTGCGTCAAACCAGAACTTTGAATAAAATTGCAAATCATGCATTGCAGTAAGAGTTGATTTTTTTTCAGTTTCTTCATCCATTAACTCTCTCCTCCAAGCTCCACTCCATCCTGGACTATTTTCAGCCCAGTCGACCATCATCCATTCAAGATCCTTCGTTAAATTATCAATTTCCTCAGAATTGAAAACATCAGGAACATGAAGAAAACCATTCTTCCAAAACATATCATAATTATTCATTAGTCCTCCTAAGCTAATTACACTAAAGTAACTTCTTTTCCTGTTTTTTGACTTTCATAAACACCATTTAATATTTGCATCACCTGAAGTGATTGTTCTGCAGGTACTGGAACTGGAATTTCATTAGCTACTGAGTCTGCAAATTCAATACATTCTTTAGCATGGGGTTCAATTTCTAGATTTGATGTCTTTAGAATAGTTTTTAGGTGAGTTTTATTCGTATTGTCTGATGATATCTTTTCACATTTTGGCCAATGTAATCCACCATTTTTACCATATAGCCATATTTGCATATCTTCCATATCAGTTTCATGATGCAGCATCCACGAAACTTCTAGAATTAATACCGCCCCATTATTAAATCTGACAAATGCTGAAGCAAAATCTTCTACATCCATAATATTGCTATCATACTCCCCCCACTTACTGAATGCTCCAGGTTCTTTTGCCAATTCAGTGCGCGAAACACCCGTTACTGAAATAGGTTCAGGATTACCCATAAACCATAAAGTTAGATCTAAAACATGAACACCAATGTCAATGCAAGGACCTCCACCAGAATGTTCTTTCATCAAAAAACCAATTCTATTTGGTAAAGCGTTTCTTCTGAGCATCCAAGATCTTGCATGATAGATTTGTCCTATATTTTCTGCTTCTTTTTTGATCATTTTTGATGTTTCACGGAACCTAAAATGTTGTGCACACATCAGTTTTTTTGATGTTTTGTCTCTTGCTTCAATCATTTTTTTAATATCTTTTGCCTTAGGAGCTAGAGGCTTTTCACACAGAACATGCTTACCTGCTTCCATTGATTTTATCGCTAAATCGCAATGGTAATTATTGGGTGTACATATATCCACGATGTCTATATTTGGATCAGCTATAAGATCATATGGATCTGTATACAATTTTTTAATCTGATAATGATTGCCCCATTCATTTAAAATACCTGAATCAATATCTGAGGAAGCAATGACTTCAGTATAAGGGCTTTCATCCCAACCTGGCATATGTGTTTTTGCTATTCCACCGACACCAATCACACCAACTTTTAATTTTGTCATCTTATATTCCTAAAATTACTATTTATAATATTAGTTATCCAAAAGGTTTAACGGACACCCAGGAATTATCTTTTTCAGCTTTATATATTGCTTCCATAATAGTACTTCTATATGCAGCTTCCCTTACAGAAACCAAGTGTTCATTCTTTCCACTGACCACAGCGTTTAGAAACAGATCAAAGGCATGAGGTAATGCATCAGGTAAATTTTTAAGTGGGGTTACTCCATCTGCATCTGCGATATTTTCTGATTTAAGAAATATTTCCTTCGTGTTAACCATTGCATGCGCTTCGGTACCACTGACAAAGGCGGTATAGGGTTGAGCTACATCTACCCATCCTGCTGCGATACTTGCGATAACTCCACTTTCAAATTTTAATAAAGCTTCCCCGCATTCATCACAACCAGGATATCTTCCTAAGGGTTGACTGAATGTAGCAGTAACACTTTTCAAATCCGACATGAACCACAGTAGCAGATCAAGAACATGTGTTCCCAAATCTCCAAATGCACCCATCCCTGATTTTTCGGGTTCAGTCATCCATATATAATCATCAAAAATATTCCTCATCAAACCATTGTGACAGTTGTTCAACCTGATTCTTGAAATTTTACCAAATACTCCATCATCGATAAGTTCTTTTAATTTTCGGTATACAGGATTACCTCGGTTGAAATAACCTGTTTGGAAAAGAACGCCTGATTTTTCCAATGACTTCATCATCTTTTCAGAATCTTCATGTCCAATACCTAATGGTTTTTCAACAAAACAGTGTTTTGAGGCCTCTGCTACTTCATTTATGATATTTTCATGTAAATACGTTTCAGAACAAACAATCACAGCATCCAACTCTGAATCTTTCAAAATATTCTGATAATCACTAAATTGTTTGGACTCAAGAATTTCAGCATTTTTTCTGGCCAATGATTCATCTTTATCCCAAACTGCGATAACTTTAATATCATTTCTATCTTTTAATTTCTTAACAAATCCAGGTGTGTGAATATGAGAAGCTCCTATTAAGGCAAATTTTTTCATAAGGCATATTTTCTAAAAAGATTTATTATAAAAATGATTAAATTAATGAATCAAAGGATATCACTGGTAGGATAGATGTTATCTACCCAATGTTCAGATTCAATGTTTCCACAAACAAAATAAGACATCTTTGTATACATAGGATCAAGTGGTATTACATCAGGCGGGGCATAACGAATTGTCAGTCCACAACGTCTGCGGCCGGAATTATTTATTGGAGAACCATGGACTAATAAAGAAGAATGAAGGGAAAACTCTCCCGCTTTCAAATTATTTGAAAATGGGGGATCAAATCGGGCTATATCCTTTATTTCCTGATTAAGAACCGCATTTTCAGTTGTTTCTTTCCAAGGGATATGCCCCACAAGATGACTTTTTGGTAAAAATTGCATGGAACCATTTTCATCATCAGTATCATCAATCGCTAACCAAACAGTGACCGTTTTAGCATTGGATAACCCCCAATATGATGCATCTTGGTGCCAAGATACACTTTTATTGTCTCCAGGTAATTTGCAAAAATAATGAGTCGCCCATGCAATAACATCAGGTCCGATGATATCTCTTACAGCTGATAATATTTCATCAGAATACATGATCTCCCAAAGACCTTTAAGTTTGGTATGCACACAATTTAAGGAATACTGAACCGGTCCAAAATCACTATTTATCTTTTCAGGGTTACTTTTAATTTGTGAAAGAAGTGAATCAAAATAATTACGATTGGCGTTTGTTTTATCATTAGAAAATCCCTTTAGATTAGTAATAAAACCTTTTTCATTGTAATGATTTATTTGCTCTGAAGTTAATACCTCTAGATTAGGATTGTTTGATGGGTAAAAAGTATAATCTTTTTGATGGTCTGGAATACCTACTTGATCTACCATAAAACCTTTAATTAATCATTTGTCTTTTCCCTATTAAAAACATCCTCTGGCAAATCGATCATTTCTGACCACTTATCTTCGGGGTCTGGTGTCGGTATAGATTCAATTAATAATTTGACGTAGGGATGTTCAGGATGATCAATAACCTTAGTTGTTTCTCCAGATTCTACAATTTTCCCCTTGTATAGAATAACGATATTATCTCCTACTTGATATGCTGTACTCAGATCATGAGTTATATAGATAAATGAAATACCATCTTCTTCTTTCATTTTGATCATTACATCAAGAATTGCTGCTCTTAAAGATGCATCAACCATCGAAACCGGTTCATCTGCAACAATGATTTTAGGCCGTATCAGATGAACTCGTGCCATCATCATTCGCTGTCTTTGTCCCCCACTCAGTTGATGAGGGTATTTTTCAAGCACTTCTTCACCCCTTAGTCCCACTAAATTTAAGGAATTCTCAATTAATTCTCTGGCATCATTTTTATTTTCTGCAATACCAAAATGTTTAATGACTAAATTAAAAACATGTTCTATCCGATAAAACGGATTGTAAACACCAAAAGGATCTTGAAATACAGCCTGGATGTTTTTCCGGTAGTTTATATTTTCAGCAGCTGTCATATCATTCAAATTCTTACCATCAAAAATAATTTCTCCCCTTGTAAGATCTGTAAACCCTAAAATAAGATTAGCTAAAGTAGTTTTTCCACTTCCACTTTCACCGGCTATGGTAGTAATGGTTGAGGGGGAATTTTTGATGTCCAGGCTAAATTTATCCAGGGCAACGAATTCTTCAATTTTACCAAAAGAACTATTCGAACTTTTGTAAACTTTTGTTGCGTTTTTTATTTCCAGGATATTTTCAGTCATAAATCAATTTACTAAATGACAAGCAACAGAACTGTTTTCGTTGACGTTTTTTAATAAAGGTTTGTCAATTCTACATTTACTTTCAACTTTTGGACATCTCAACTGAAAAATACAACCGGGTGGGGGGTTTCGCGGGTCATGAGTAATACCTTCAACCAATTTTAATGCCTTTTTTTCTTTGATCGATGGAATGGAATCAATTAAAATTTTGGAATAGGGATGTGAAGGATTTTTAAACAACTCTTTCGTTTTTGATATTTCTACAATATTTCCCGCATACATAACTGCTACCCTGTCAACCATCTGAGCCATTAAACCCATATCATGACCTATCATGATCATTGATACACCCATCTCTTTTTGAACATGACTCAATGTCTGGGCCACTACTCTTTGTACAATCACGTCTAAGGCACTTGTCGACTCATCAGCAATCACTAAACTAGGATGCAGAGCAATACCGATAGCAATACAAACCCTCTGTTTCATTCCACCGGATAATTCATGTGGAAACATATCTGCTGTTCTCGAAGGAAGCCCGACTTTGTTTAATAGATCATTGACACGATCTTTAATTTCATTTTTTGGTTTTTTTCCTTCGTGGGTTTGAATTAGATCTTTGATCTGTCCGTAGACTTTCATAGTTGGATTCAATGAATTCATGGCACCCTGAGGAATTAAAGAAAGTTTTGTTGCCCTTACTTTTCTAAAATCTTCTTCATTCAATGAATTCGCCTGAATCCCATCGATTTTTATTGTTCCATTTATGATTTTTCCTGGGTGTTGTACTAAACGCAGAATACCGTATGCCGCTGTAGATTTTCCACATCCTGATTCACCAACCAAGCCCAATGCCTCTCCTTTTTGAACCTGAAAAGATACATCATTTACAGCTATTATATCACCCGAAGGGGTTCCATAATGAACAGTTAAATTATCTACTTCTAGGGCTAAATCGTTATTCATATTCAATTAGATTTTCTAAGTCTAGGATTACATATTTCATCCAACCCCAAATTAATCAAAAGAAGTCCAATAAATATAAGCGCTAATACAAGGGTTGGTAAACCCCACCACCACCACATATCTCTTAACAATGCTGCAGCTTCAATTGCGTAATAAATTGTTATCCCTAAAGTCGGTAACCTCGTGGATCCTAAACCCAAAACTTGCAGACCAATTGCATACAAAATTGCACCGGCCGTGTTCCCAATGAAACTTGCCACCAAATAAGGAACAAGATTTGGCATCATTTCTTTGAACATGATATCTGAAGTGGGTACACCCGACAGTCTTGCCATCTTTACATATCCGCTTTCTCTCATTGTCAGAACCTGGGCTCTGATATATCTGGTCGGTCCCGACCATGAAAACAATGCAATTAAAATGGCCATTGTGTAAATATCAACCCGGAATAATGATTGTATGACAATTAAAACTGCGAGGGCAGGAATGGTGATTGTTGAATCAGATAATATCCGAACAAAATCATCCCACTTACCGCCAATAAATCCTGAAGAAAATCCAAGCAAAATTCCGATAAACATACCTGCTCCAGCAGCAAGTACACCAATACTCATGGTTCTAGGTGTACCAACAATAAGAACAGCCAGCATATCTCTTCCACTGTTATCCGTGCCTAATGGATGCTCGATGACTCCATTTTGCTTTCTCAAGTTTGTAAAACCATAAGGAGGAAGGTTCAAAGGGGAGCTTGAGGTAACTGATAATTCAGGGTCCCAAACAAATCTGCCTAGTAAAGAACCGAATACAATAAATCCAATGATTATTGATCCGATGATGAGTCTTGAATTTAACCAGGGATTATCGAATGTATTTTTAAACATTTATCCGTCTAAGGAAATTCTTGGGTCAATCAGTGGGTACAGTAAATCAATGATAAGGACTGCTATTGCAGTTACTAAAATCAATATAAAGGAGGTCCCCTGAATGACTGTATAGTCTATGTTCAAGATAGCAGACAAAATAACAGTTCCTAAACCACGATATGAAAAAACAGCTTCTACCAAAACCTGACCGGATACAATACTTCCCAAACTTAATGCCAAAGCAGTCATTTGAGGAAGTATGGCATTGCGAACTTGGTATCTTATCAGGAGGTAGAATGGTTTTAATCCTTTGGCTTGCCCAAAAATCATATAGTCCTCACCCTCGGTGGTGACCATCATTCCTCGCATTCCTATAGCAAAATATCCAAATGACACCAATACGACAGATAATGCCGGCAGTACACTATGATGTATAACACTAGAAATAAATTCCCAAGTTAACGCTACATCCATACCTCTTTCATAAGAGCCGACTAAGGGAAATAAGTCCAAATTAAACGCAAATAAATAAACCAGGATTAATGCAGCTAATATGGCGGGCAAGGATGTAAACATCATCGAACATGTGATCAATCCCTTAAAAAGTAGTGGGGTTTTTTTCCAAGAAAGTAACGCACCGAACAAATTTCCTAATATAAAATAAATTGCCAAACATGTTCCCATTAATCCTATTGTCCAAGGCAGTGCACGATTTATTATCGTACTTACCTTCACAGGAAAAGAAGCTAAAGAAACACCAAAATCAAACAAAAATAAATTTTTTACATATCTTATGTATTGAACATAATATGGGTCATTTAAACCAAATCTTTCACGCCAACCATTAATAATTTCATCAGCATTTTCAACATAGCCTGCCTGTTCACTAATTCTTGCAATCATGGAGGTAATCGGGTCTCCAGGAGCAAGTCGTGGTATTATAAAAATAACTGTAGAAGCGATTACTATAGTTAGAATAAAAACAATCAATCTTCTAACGAGATAATTAAAAGTTATTCCACCCATGAATTTAGGTGTGGAGGTTTGTTAAACCTCCACACTTTAAGAATTACTTTGCAGATTTAAGATTATGAATTATCTGGTGAGTACTCTGCCACCATGTTGCTGGGTGGTTATAATTATTTTTTGCTGTAGGCCAACCCGTCCAATAGGAAGTGTCAAACGGAATTAGTTTTCTTGCCTGGGTTATTGGGATCATAGGCAGATCATGATAATAATAACCGTATGCTTCTACTACCATATCAACCATCCCGGGACCATTGAGAGGCATGACACCAATATCGTCAACGATTTTACTGAATTTTTTTGCATTTTCAGTATCCCAGCGAACAAAGTTATTCCTTCCATGTTTACTGTCACCAAGGGGCCTCATGTACCTATGATTCATTCGATTCATTGAAGCATAGGGTTCATTGATGGAGCCGCACTGGTCCCAACCCATGGTCGCAGTAAAATCCCCAGAACTCTTGTTCTCATACCAAGTTGCACCTGCAACAGGTGTTTGCATGGATTTGATTCCATTTTTTCTGAATTGCTCTACTAAAACGTCTGCAATTCTTCTTTTTTCGATGTATCCTTCATGGGTTTTTATTTCAAATTCCAGGGTTTCACCATTTTTCTGATAAAACCCATTTGAACCCATTTTCCAGCCATTCGCTTGAATAATTCTGTGTCCTTTTGAGGGATCTGAACCCAGTCCGTGTCCGTAGCCGGCAGCAACTACTGCATCAATGTATTTTGCCATACCGCCATATTCAACAAACATGGTTTTGGACGCAAAGGTTGTTCCTTCATAAGCAACATCAACAATCTGTTTTCGATTGATGAATGAGTTAAGCGCATGCCTCATACCTGGGGTAGACCACTGTGGATTGAGGTTGTTGATTTCAAGTACTCGAGCACAAGGGTCCAACCAACTATAGGGCATATCATCCCACCATGCTTGAACATTTCTGTTCCTTGCCTGAATGGCTTCAAAAGCTCCTAAGGTAATGTCCATGACACTATCAAGATTTGATTTGGTCATTAGCATGGACCTTGTTTCTTCAGTATTTGTAACAACCCAAACCAATTGTTCAGGTTCGGGAAGTTTCTTCCATCCACTTTTTGCTCCCCACCAATTATTGTCACGTGCATAGATAAATTCAGTTTCTGAAGCACTGATTAACTTATAGGCACCAGTTCCAATTGGCCATCCCTTGTCTTTATCATAAAAGGTAAAAGTAAACGGGTCCTGCCCTCTCCAGATATGCTCAGGCAAGATCGTAACTCCACCCCAGATTTTGACTGAAAAATAATCTAACTGAAATCGGGCATTCGGACCGGTGAGCTTGAATTCTATTGTCCTCTTATCTTTCTTTCCAACACTGCTTATCCACTGTTGCATCGCTCCAGCATATTCAAGACTCTTACTTGAATCATCTAAAAGCATTTGTATGGTAAATACTACGTCATCTGCATCAAAGCTTTGACCATCTGACCAAGTAATGCCATTACGCAATTTGAGAGTCCAAACATCCTGTCCGGCATTTGGAGTCATGCTCTCACCCATCCAAGAGTCAATTTCTCCAGTTTCATAATTCAAAATGAATAATGGTTCCCACATTGCCTGATGCAAACCAGTATTTCTGGGCGTCCCACCAGGGACCAAGTAATTCATTTGGAATGGATTGCCAACTCGACCTCCATCCACATCAAAAATGACCTGTTTATTACGGGCCACTTTGTGTCCACCAGCATAAGCTGTGGAACACGCAACAATTACAGACAAAAATATTAAATTAACAATTTTAAATAATTTCATAGTTTCCTTTAAAATGAATAGTTTAAGTTATATTTATTCAACAAATTTATTTCATTTACCTCCTTTTATTTTATAGGTTTTTATTTCAAAAGGTTTGAAAGAAATTTTCTCATCCCTTTTGATGGTTTTAAACTCTTCCCATTCCATGAGATTTGTCTCAGTCAATTTGTAATTATCTTTTAACTCAAAACCGGTTTCACATGTTTTCCCAAACTGTTCAACTAATCTGATAACATAACAATTTTCTTTTTCGGCTTTCTTTATTGCTTCTATACTAATATCTTTATTCAAAATTTTAATCAGGGGTTTTAAGGGCTGATCCAATTTTATATTATCATAAATCAAAGGCAATCGATTCATTTCATTTGATTTATTAATCACATCTGAGTTAAGAAAATGATGCTTATGCGGGTAAAATGAATATGTAAATTTTTGTTTTCCTATATCAGCATCGGGATCTGGATAAGTGGGCGATCTTAACAAATTCATTTCCATAATGTTCTCATGAATTTTAAAGCCGTACTTACAGTCGGTAAAAATTGCTGCACCTTTCGTATTATCTGACAAATCAGCATATTTATGTGCTGGCACCTCGAATTTTGCCAAATCCCATGAAGTGTTTCTATGTGTTGGCCTTTTTACATAACCAAATTGAATTCCATAAAAAGCTTCATCAGAGTAAACGGAAGTCGGGAACAAAACTCTAAGCATTTTATGTCTTTCCCTCCAATCCACTTCAGTTTGAAAAACCAATTCCTTGGAAAAATGATTCAAGATTACTTTTTGTTTAATCAATGAGTCCCCAATGATTAAATCAAATATGATACTGTTTCTGACTTCACCATTCCCATTCGGTTTCCATTTTTTATATTTTGCTTCTTCAAGCATCATGTCTTCGTAATAGATATCGATCTCCCAGGCATCATGCCCATGGGGCCTGTCCTCGAATAAAACAAGGGAATTTCCAAATGATTTTTTTTCAATGAAATCATGTTGAAGTTCTTTATCTATTGCTGAAATGATTTGACCATTCTTGTTAAATTCATATCGAATTAAATCATTTTCAAGGATTAAATTTTTTACTGATTTTACTTTATTTAATTTTTTTGTTTTTGTAAATGTTTTGAAAGATAATGGGGGTATTTTTATCTGTGCTACCATTTTGCCATCTGAATCAATTTGGGTGGGCACATCACCATCATCAGATATCAAACTGAATTTAAGTTCATCACCAATCTCAATATCACGATTAATTTCAAAATTTAGCGAATTAAATAAAGTAATTGATTGTTTGTCTTTTTTTGTAATTTTCTGAATTAATTGATCTTTAAGACTTTTACAATGATCAATAGCTATATTATATTCCGATTCTGCTTTCTCATAAACCATTTTTATACTCGAACCTGGAAGAATATCATGAAATTGATTTAACAATAAAACCTTCCAAATTTTTTCCAATTCTTTAATTGGATATTGATTTAAGTTCCCAAATGTATGAAGAATTTCGGTTTCAATCAAGTGTTTTTCTAGTAAATTATTACCAAGTTTTGTTTTTGCTTGAGTAGTAAAGGTGCCTCGATGATATTCCAAATAAAGCTCACCACTCCAGATGGGTAAACTCTCTTTATCTTTTTCAATGGTTTGAAAGAAGTCATCTGCTCTCTTAAATTTAACTTTGGGAACTCCTTCAAGATTTTCCTGCAAAATACCTCTTTCAATCATTTCTTCAGTAGGTCCACCACCACCATCACCTACTCCAAATAGGCATATCATGTCATTTAAAAAACTTTTTTCCTTAAAGTTTTTTTCAGAATACTTAAGATCATTCGGTTGCAACTGACTGTTGTAAGTGTCTTCAGGCGGAAAGTGAGTTATGATTTTCGTCCCGTCTATTCCTTTCCAAAGAAATGTTGTGTGTGGAAAACGATTTGTTGCGTTCCAACCGATTTTTTGTGTAAGAAAATATTTTATACCAGATAATTTTAAAATTTGTGGCATTGCAGCAGAATATCCAAAAACATCTGGAATCCAGCAATTGATGACATCAACGTCGAATTCATCCATAAAAAAGTTTTTCCCATGAACAATTTGTCGTACCATTGATTCGCCACTGATTAAATTGCAATCGGCTTCCACCCACATACCGCCTTGTAATTCCCATCGACCAAGTTCGACTGATTTTTTTATTTTTACATAAAGATCAGGGTAGTAATCTTTGACAAATTGATAATGCTGAGGTTGCGATGCACCAAATATGTAATCTGGATAACGATCTAACAAAACCAATTGGTTAGAAAACGTTCTAGCGCATTTTCGTATCGTTTCTTTTACAGGCCATAACCAACCGGTATCGATATGTGCATGCCCAACAGCATTTATAGTCGGCACTGTTGAATTATTTTTTTTGTTGAGAAAAGGTTTTATAATTTTTCGACATTCTGAGATATTTTTATGGTCATCCTTATATAAATTGGTGATTTTTAGCAGATCATGCAGGATTCTATCATGAAGCATTGTGTTTTTATCGATTGTATCTAGAAGATTTAAAAGGAGTTTCATTTCTATAATCAATAAATACATATCCTGGGAAAATGAAACCAATCTAATTTTGTTCACAACACCAATATGACTTCCATCCCTGCCTATCTTATTTCCAAAATTTAAATTTCCATGCCTTGTTAGAACAGATGAATCTATATCAATTTTTGAATTGTTTTCATCATCTTTAATACCAGGGGGGTCAATCGGACGAACAATGCCCATAATATTATTAGCAGCTGCTTCAATCCATAATTCAATTGTTTCGTTTTTTCTTGCCTTATTTTTGAACCTATAAATATTCCTTGTTACTTCACCAAAAACACTGCCATTGGTCAAACCTTGAAGAATTTCACCCTCTTTGGAAAAGATAAGTGCTTCACCATTAAAATCAAGTAGTGCAGCAATTTCAGCACCGTCCCAATTTTTTGGAACCTTTGTTTTAAGATGGAACCAGCCAGTTTCCCATTCTTTACCCCATGTATCTCCTTCTTGAATTTTTTTGTAACTTAATTTTTTCCTTTGTTTGAAATTTAAATGATCTTTGCAATTCGCATAATTAGCGTTAAAAATTATGAAATCTGTATATAAATGTGTTTCTAATCTATTTATAAATTGTCTTATTTTTGTCAGAAAGACTGATGGCCCTCTGAAACCACTGAAGTTTGTATTTGTGATGTAGTACTGTTTCATTGTTTTAATTGATCTCTTACAAACGATAATCGAGTGTTTAAATTTAAATGATGAATTTCAGTAAAATGTGATCTAGAATATCTCATATATTAGAAAGAAAAAAACATCTTATACATTATTTTCAATCTGTTGTCAATTTTTTTTTATGTCAACTGTAACATCTTGTTTTTTATTAGATTAAAGTTAATTAAGCTGTTATCTTCAATCCATCATTTATAATAATTTTAAAAAAAGAATTTTATTTTTTCGAATTTCATTGATTTTAATAAAAGTTAGATGTTTTTTAATTAAAATCTAAAAA
>MDSZ01116461.1_pt1 | contig 15752 bp, 14 predicted proteins | sample 811201 | NCBI WGS metagenome assembly MDSZ01 (sample SAMN05326647, study PRJNA326480) | marine metagenome | isolation source: seawater | place: Indian Ocean: North | collected 2010
AAAAATCCAACAAAAGTACCAATCTTTTAAAATATCAGTTTCTCACACAACAAGATCGCCAAGATCAAATGAAGTGAATGGTGTGGATTATCATTTTGTAACAAAAACAAAATTTGAGGAACTAATAAAACAAAAAAAATTTTATGAACATGCTAAAATATTTGAAAATTATTATGGAACTTTGAAAGAAAGTGTTGATAAAACAATAAAAAATAACGATATTTTATTTGATATAGATTGGCAAGGAACAAAACAGTTATCTAAATTTAAGAATTTAAAGTTAATAAAAATTTTTTTAATACCTGAAAGTAAACAAGAACTTAAAAATAGACTTGTTAAAAGAAATCAAAATACTGAAAGGGAAATTAAAAAAAGATTTGAATCCTATGATAGAGATATAATCAATTGGAATGATTATGATTACATTCTAATTAATAAAAGCTTAGAGGTTTGCTTTAAACAAATAGAAACAATAATAATTAATCATAAAAAAATCAATTTTCCCTTTCATAAAGCTCAGTAATTTTGAAATAGGTTTCAGGTTTTATTTCTGATGGCCTAGCGTTGAGATTTATTCCTGAAATTTTAGATATAGCATTTATACTTAGAACTTTTTTCAAATTCTTATTTATCATTTTTCTTTTATTCGAGAAAAGGATATTAGTAATTTTTTCAACATTTTTAATTTTTTTTATTTTAAAATTATTTATTTTAAAAGGTTTAAGATGAATTATCATTGATGTAACTTTTGGTTTTGGAAAAAAACAGTTAGGTGAAACGAAAAATTTTTTTAAAACTTTTAGTCTAAAACTTGTTATAATCGACAATCTTCCATAATTTTTAGAAGGAAAAGAGCAGACTATTTTTTCAGCTAATTCTTTTTGGAACATAAAAATTAGGCTGCAAAATTTTGGAGGCCATTTTTTAAATTTCAAGAATTTTACTAAAATTTGTGAAGATATATTGTATGGTAAATTTCCAAAAATTAATGAATTGTTTAAAATTTTTTTCTCTAAATCATAATTAAGAATATCTTCATTAATCACTTTTAAAGTTTTAATGCTTTGATATTTTTCTTTGAGTTGATTAGCTAAAAAATTGTCTTTTTCAATTATTGTTAATGATTTAGGATTTTTCTTTAAAATTTCATCAGTCAAAGCACCTTTGCCAGGACCAATTTCAATTATATTTTTATTTTCTAGATTATCTAATTTAACAATTTTTTTTATTATATTTTTATCTATTAAAAAATTTTGACCCAAAGATTTTTTAGGATAACTCATTAATTAATCTTTTGAAGAAAATTTATACATTTACTCAAACTTTCGCAATTAGCTCTTTTTGTTCCCACCAAATCTTTAGCTGGACCATGATCAGGAGAAACTCGAATATATGGAAGTCCTAAAGTAAGATTTACAGCATCGTATTTAAACAATGTTTTGAAAGGTCCAAGTATTTGATCATGATACATTCCAACAATAACATCATACTGTTTATAATCCTTTAAAAAGATTGTGTCTGGTGAGAATGGTCCATATATCTTTAATCCCTTCTTCTTTAATTTTTTCAGAGAGGGAACTATAATTTTTACTTCTTCCGAGTCTTTTCTAAACTCTGCATTATGGGGATTGAGGCCCAAAACTGCAATTTTGGGTGAAATATATTTATATTTTTTAAACCATTTATGAATAGTTAAAATTTTTTTAATAATGATTTTAGATTTAATTTTTTTGAAAACATCTTTAACATCAATATGAGTAGTAATTGGACTTATAGACAATTTTTTATTAATTAATAACATTACTTCAGAGCTATCGTTTATTTTACACCTAGATGCTAAAAATTCTGTTACACCAAATTTTCTTTTTTTTAAAAGTGTCTTACTAATTGGACAATTAATAAAGCCAATTACATTTTTGGTTAAAGCTAATGTATGTGCTTTATTCAAAGAATTGATAATGAATTTCGACGCTTTTGCTGGAGGAACCTTAAATGGATTAGAGAATTTGAGATTAATGTCTAAAATTTTTAATTTTTCTGTGCTTTCACTTTCTTTAATGTTTTTGACTTTTAATAAATCTAATTTGTAATTGAGTTTTTTATATTGTTTCTTAAGAAGCTCAAAATTAGAGATTATATAGATATTCTTTTTTTGGATTTTTGTTAACTTCTTCCAACTTTTATAAAGTATTTCAGAATTTATACTATTGGGATCTCCGCTTACTATTAATAATTTTTTTTTCATTTATATTCAATCAAACTAAGGTTTTTAATCTTTGACAAATGGCTTCTAGAAAATAAGTTAAAAAGATCATTTTTTTGCTGTTCAATAATTTGATTTTTAATTTTTAAAATATTTTCTTCTTTAATCTTTGTATTTTTTTTATCCAAAAGTTTTAGAATTATAAAACTTTCTTGTTTTCTAATTGGTTCAGAAACTTCTCCGATATTCATTTTTTTTACAGTATTATATACTTCTTTATTCATAGATTTTCCGTTTACCCAGCCTATCTCCCCACCATTTGTTGAGGAAGAAGCAATACTAAATTTAGTAGCTGTATCTTTAAAACCAAACTTATTAATTTGATCCTTCAAATCTGAAAGAGTATTTTTATTGAAGTTTTCATTAGCCAATATTTCAATTTCAGATAATTTAAATTCCACAATATCTGTTTGTTTATTTAAAAAATTCTTAAGTTCATCTTCAACTAAATTTTGATCAATCTGAATTTTTTTTGCATACAACACATATATTAATCTTTGCCATTTAAATTCTGTTTCTATCTCTTTTTTAAAAATGTCAAAGTCACTACCATTTTTTTCAAAAAGGTTTTTTAGATTTTCAATATTTCCTTTTGATACAGACAATAAATAAGAATTTAATTTTATTTGATCTATCTTTAAGTCATGTTTGAATATTTCAATTTCTTTTAATCTTAGTTGTATTAAATGATTGACTGTTTGTTCTTTTAATTTATTTATATTTGTCTGGTTTATTTCCTGTCCTGACAGTAATAATGATGAAATAATTTTATTTTTAATATCAAAATTAGTAATTACCTTATCCTCAACTTTTATCAAAATTTTGTTATTTAAGCTTCCATATAGATTTTCATTAAAAAATAAAAAAATTAAAAAAAATATTTTTAAAATTTTGAAGTTAAGTAAAAGTTTTAATTTACTCATTTTTATTGATTAAAAGATGGTGAACTTATTTCAGCAAAAGGTGTTAAGGTAATTTTAAACATTAAAGAATTTTCTGGATCTACTTCAGAGTCGTTATAAAATTCTCTTCTATAAACTAAACCAGCCCTTAAACAATCATTTATGTATTCATAACTTAAATTATAAAATTCTGCAGAGTCAGTTATAAGGTTTCTTTTTGTTTTAAATGATATGATAGTATTTTCACTTTTGTTAAAATCAATTCCAGAAGCAACATATTCTTGATCTCCTACGTGTTTATTTTCAGTTAAATATTTTAAGTCTAATTTTATATTGTCTAAATTTAAAGTTGTCCCTATTTCATTATAATTGAATTGATTGTAATTTTGATCTAAAAGAAAATTATAGCTAAAACTAACTTTATCGTTGTATTCTAAATTAAATTCGCCGGCTAAATCTGATAATTTTTCATCTAAGCTTGTTTCTGAAGCCATTTTTTTATTTTCTTTCTTATTTATTATTTGAGCAACTGAAAAATCGTACTCTTTATTTTTCTGTTTAACTGTATAATCAAATCCAATAGTTGAGCTTAATCCAGTTTCAAAATTATTTATATTGTCCAATCTATCCATGCTAAAAGCTAATACAGGGTCTAAAGGCAATCCACTTTCTTCTTTTCTCATTTGTCCAGGTGCATATCTAAAAAGAACTTTAGGTTTAAGCAAGTGACTTGACGAACCATTCTTTTTAAACAATCTTAATTCAGATAAGTATCCTAATGATCCAAAAAATTCACTAGTTGTATCATTTTTATACAAATCTATATTTTTAGTTTCATAATTTATATTTTTAAAATTACCTAAAATTTTTGTATTTAAACCAGATGAAAGATAAGTGTCTTTGAAATTCCAATTAAAATTATTTACTAAAAAATTAGTGTATTTATCCGTATCGTAATTATGAACCTTATAAGTTGAATTAAAATCCAAAATACCAATTCTATTATCACTAATAAGATTTTTATCTATTGTAATTTCAGGTAATATATATTCGAATTTATCACTTCTTTTTTCAACTCCTAAATCTTCATAAATATTTGTACTTAACCCAAAAAAACTATCATCGCTCTCATGTGTAAACTCAAGAGAATTTTCTAAGCTATCAGTATTATAATCAACAATTTTAGAGTTTATTTTATATGACTTTAAATATTTATTGTCTGAAATATTTTGTACTTTGAAATTTAAAATACTTTCACTATCATCTGAAAAACTAAAATATTTTTTAAAATTTGCGAAGAAATGGGAATTATCACCTTTTTTCTTTTTGCTACTACTTTTTTTAAATCCCTGCGTATATCCAAAATCTGTTACAAGTGAAGCATTTTTAAAAGCTTGTTCGTATTCACCAAGAAATAGAGGATTTTCATCCAAGAACATTTTTGGTGTGAAAGTAAAATTTTTATCATTATTTATGTTCCAAAAATAAGGAATAGATATTTCTTGACCAAGACTTTTGCTGTTTTTTAATGTCGGAACTAAAAAACCCGACCTTCTTTTGACAGATGGATCAGGATGAGACAGTTTTGGTAAATATAATATTGGAATATCGTAAATTTTTATTAAAGCATTATCATAATATATTGTTTTTTTTTTATTATCATGAAGCATTTGAGTTGCTTGAATGCTCCAAGGTGGACATTTATCATTCTCTCTATAATCACAAACTGTAAAAACACTTTTATTGAAAAAACTTTTTTCATTCGTTATTTTTAATGTATTAGAAAATATTCTGGGTTTATTTTTGTCTGTTATTTTAATGCTTTCACTATTACCAAAAAATTTTATGTCGGTACCCAAAATTTCCTTTTTTTTGGTATCAATATATAATTGTGAGAATTCATAGACATTTCCTTCTTTGTCTTCTATCTTCGTATAGCCAACGGATTTAAAAATATATTCTTTAGTATTATATGAAAAATTATCAAGAAATATTTTATTATTATCATTATCAATTATAACTGCATTCTCATCAGTAGTAATAAAACCTTTTTTATTATCAAAATTTATATCTTTTCCATTAATTATATAATTTTCAGAAGTAACTATTTTCGTATTTCCAGCACTTCTAAAAAAATCTTTTTTTTTATCGTATTCTGCACTTTCAGTATAAATTGTATTTTTTTCTTTATCTGTAGCAACTATGTTTTTTTTTAATTTTATTACTTCTTTTATTTTATTATAAGTTGCATATTCACTTTTAATATTATTTCCATCTAAAGTTGATACATTTACATCATCTTCAAAAATAGATATTTGATTTTTTTTATCTAAGGAAATTTTTTTAGCTTCGATCAATATATTTTCTGCTAAAGAATTTCCAGAAAACAAGAAGATTAAAATTAATATAATAAAATTATTTTTCATTTATTTGCAAAACACCTATAAAAATAAAAAAACTCAATGCGATCACAGGCGCCCAAATTGATAAAATTAAAGGTATTCTTTCTGTTTGACCGAAAGCAAATGATAGGTCTTTAAAATAAAATATGATTATACTGGTAATTAGGCCTATCATTGTAAATTTGATATTATCTGATTTTTTTAATGTATTAAAAGTAAGAATAGCAGCTAAAGCTGTCATTAAAAACAAGAAAAACGGTAAAGTTAGTTTAGTGTGTAAATTTTGTTTTAACAAAATATTATTATAACCATTGTTCAGTAGATCTTCATATTTAAAAACCAGATCTAGAAAAGAAACAGTGTCAAAATTTTTAAAGAGATTATTTATTTTTGCATAATTGTAAATAGAAACAATTTGATAAGTTTCATATTTTTCCTCTTTTAAAATTCCTTCTTTAAGTTTGAAAACTGAGGCGTTATATAGAATCCATTTATTTTCCTTTATGTTAACATTGCTAGATTGAATTTTTTCTACTAAATTAGATTTTTCGTCTAAATGAAAAATTGAGACGTCGATTAAATTATGATTTTTAGGTTTGCTTGCAGTTATTATTCTTTGTTTATTATCAATATTTTCTTTAATCCAAAGCCCATTTTTATTGAAAGTAATTAAATGATCAATTTCTTTTGAATAATTTGATTTTGTTTTTTCATAATACTTAGACATAGAAGAAGAAATTGGGTTGACAATAAATAAAATTACCCAACCAGTTAAAAAGGCTGCAATGGCTAGTATAGAAAAAATTTTAAAATTTGAAAAACCAAATATTTTTAAAGTTAAAAGATTTCTATTGTTTCTAATTCCAACCATAAACCACATGCTTGAAAAAAAAACTATAAATGGAAGAATCTTTATTATCAAGCTTGGTATGTAAATACTTGTAAGAACAACAGGAGTTAAAAAACTTACATTAATATTTTTAAAATATTCAATTTCTTCAAACAAATTTAAAATTATTCCAAAGGTATAAAAAACTATTATAAAAACAAATAAAGTTTTAAAATAGTTTTTTAAAAGATAATTTATAATTATTTTATTCATACTTTTGTTTCATTTAAAAATTTAAAATTTAGGTAAATATAAAAAAGTACAGCAAATATTATTGGCAATAAAGAAAAACTTAAAAGAACAATAAAATTGTAACCAGTATATTTTACAGCTAATTGAGTGAATAATAGTATTAAAAAACTATATAAGAAAATATATATTTTTTTAAGATAAAATTTTTCTGATCTTATTAATAAAAATGTTGCTACTAATGCTAGGATAGGCAGGTAAATAGGTGTTACAATTCTTTTATTTAAAGTAGATAAACTCTCTCTTTTATAATTTTCGTTGCAGAAAGATGACAATTGTAAATTTTTATTTTTAAGAAAACAATTAAGTAATTTTACGGTTGAGGTTTCTTGAATTTTAGGTTTTTTTACAACAGCAGTGTTTAATTTACTTAAGTCAATGTTAAGTTGATCAAATTTAAGAATTTCATTATCAGAATTTTTTTTGGTTGAAATTATTTGACCATTTAATAGTACAAGTTTTTTATTGCTTATAATTCCTTTTTCTGCAACTACTGTTGTAGTAGATGTATTTTCAGAGTTAGATGTTAAATTTTTAAAATAATTATTTTTATCATGTAAAAAAATATTTTTAATCTCGTTATCAATTTTTTTTTCTACAAAAACTGTAAAACCTTTAAAGCTGTCACTAAATTGTTGCATCTTAATAGTTGGTAAAAAGGAGTCATAATTTTGACTAGCAAGAAGTTGTCTAGATTTATTTAATGCCAAAGGAGTTATTAATGTTGAAAGAATTAAATTAAAAATTAAGACCAGCATAGATACGAATAATAATAAATGAACTAACTGCAATTTTTTAACTCCTGATGTGTACAAAATTATAAATTCACTATCGTTAATATGTTTTAAGATAAAGACTTTAAGAGCTAGCACAAAGGATAAAGCTATAAATTTTGGAATAATTCCAAATAAATTTAAAAGAGAGTAAAAAAAATAGGTACCAACAGAATACCCGTTGTCCACAATCAAGTCTAAGAAACTAACAGCTCTTATTGTGATTGCTATAAGTGATAACGCAAACAAAATTAGAAAAAAAGACTTAAAAATCTCAATTAAAAAGTTTTGATAAATTTTATTTTGGAGCATTTAAATATTTTGTATATAACTAATTCATCCATATAGTAAATTCAACTAAAGAGTGAACAATGATAAAATTAACGTTGAAATTTGCTATTTTTGAACATATATACCATTTGCTCACCTAGTGAGATATTAAAACTATGTCTATTAACATTAAGTATATAAATAAAGCTGCAGGTAAACTATCAGATAACTCAGTTTTTTTTGTAGATGAAAAATTTAACATAAGCAATTTAAGAAAATATATTTCTATAGTTGAATTTTCATTTGTAAAAGATTTACTTAAAACTAGCGATTTAAAAAAAGATATTTTAAATTTTGAAATTAATTCAAAAAAAAAAATTGTTTTAATTTCTATTAAAAAAAATAGCACACAATCAGATTTTGAAAATTTAGGAGCTAAATTTTATTCTAGTATAAATTATGGAAAAAAAGGTCAGTACTTTATAATTTCAGATAGCATTATTGGAAAAGAGGAAAACTTCGTAGGTCATTTCCTTCATGGATTAAAATTAAAATCATATGAATTTAAAAAATATAAAACAAAAAAAGAATCAAGAATTATTTTCGTAAATGTTCTAGGTATTAAAAATAAACCTTCTACTCTAAATAAATTAAAATTTAAGGCTCTGGAAGAAGGTACTTTTTATGCAAGAGACTTAGTTTCTGAACCTGGAAATATTTTACATCCAGATGAATATGTCAAAAGAATAAACTCTCTTAAAAAAAATGGTTTAAAAATAAATGTTTATGATAAAAAAAAATTAAAGAAACTTGGAATGAATGCTTTACTTGGAGTAGGGATGGGTAGTATCAGAGGATCTTATCTTGTTACAATCGAATGGAATGGTGCAAAAAATAATTCTAAACCACTTGCATTTGTAGGTAAGGGAGTTACCTTTGATACTGGAGGTTATTCGCTTAAACCTGCAAGATTTATGGAAGATATGACATATGATATGGCAGGGTCTGCTGCAGTAGTCGGATTAATGAAGAACCTGGCAATAAGAAAAGCAAAAGTTAATGTTGTGGGTGTTGTTGGCCTTGTAGAAAATATGGTAAGTGGGATTGCACAAAGACCAGGAGATATTGTAAAATCTTACAGCGGTAAAACGATAGAAGTTTTAAACACCGACGCAGAGGGTCGACTAGTTTTAGCTGATGCATTAGCTTTTACTGAAAAAAAATATAAACCAAAATTTATTATTGATTTAGCTACTTTAACAGGAGCCATAATAGTTTGTTTAGGATCAGAATTTGCTGGTCTTTTTTCTAATGATGATAAGTTATCTAAGCAAATTTTAGATGCAGGAAACAAAGTTGAGGAGAAATTGTGGAGAATGCCTCTCCACAAAAATTACGATAAACTCATAAATTCAAAAAATGCTGATATGCAAAATATAAATTATGTTGGGGGAGCTGGATCAACGACAGCTGCACAATTTTTACAAAGATTCATATTAAATAAAACACCATGGGCACACCTAGATATTGCTGGCATGGCCTTTTCGAAATATGGAGGTGCTTTAAATTCAGGAGGAGCAACTGGATTTGGTGTTAGATTATTAAATCAACTAATACAAGAAAATTATGAGTAATATTGAACAAACTTTATCTATAATCAAACCAGACGCTGTTGAAAGAAATTTAGTTGAAGAAATTAAAAATATTTTTAAAAAAAATAATTTTAAAATTAAAGATAGTAAAAAAATTCATATAACAAAAGATGAAGCTTCAGAATTTTATAAAGTACACCAATCCAAACCTTTTTTTAATGATTTATGTTCTTATTTATCATCAGGGCCGATTGTAGTTATGATATTAGAATGTGAAAATGCTGTACTAGCAAATAGAAAATTAATGGGAGCTACAAATCCTAATGATGCAGATGAAAATACTTTAAGAAAATTATTTGGAATTTCAATTGATAAAAACTCTGTCCACGGCTCCGACTCAGTTGAAAATGCTAAAAAAGAAATTGAGTTTTTTTTTAAAAATTAATTATTTCTAAAAATCTTAATTATAGCCTCTGGAAAAGCTCTATATTCTAATTTTTGAGTTTTATATTTTAAAGTTCTCTCATCATCTTCACTATTTATAAAAAATTCTTTTTGAATTATCGTATTACCACTGTCTAATTTTTCGTTAACAAAGTGAACTGTACATCCACCTTTAATTTCTCTATTTTTTAACATTCTAGAAAATGTATTTAATCCTTTAAATTTAGGCAAAAGTGAGGGATGGATGTTGACAATTTTTTTTTGATAACTCTTTATTAAGGAATTTGAAATCATCTTCATATATCCAGCTAAACAAATAAATGATATTTTGTGTTTTTTTAAAATCAATAAAATTTTATTTTCGTAATTTTTAATTTTAGTATTTATAAAAAAATATGGAATTTTGTATTTTTTTGCATATTGGATACCTTTAGCTTTTTTACTATTGCTTATAACAAGACTAATTTTAATTGGAAAACTATTATCTCGTGAGTGAAAAATAAGATTTTTAAGATTTGAACCTTGACCAGAAATAAAAATACAAGTTTTTTTTTTTACCATCTTAATGATTTAAATAAGTTTACTTGTTTTTTACCTTTTGAAATATATCCTATTTCGTAAGGTGTAAAATTTTTAGGAAATATTTTATTAATCCGAGAAACTTTTTTTCTATTAACAATTATACAAAAACCAACTCCACAATTAAAAGTATTCATCATTTCGCGATCAGAAATTTTTTTAGTTTTTAACCATTTGAAAATTTTAGTAATTTTAATTTTCGATAGGTCAATGTTCAAAGTTAAACCTCTGGGGATAGATCTTAGCAAATTTTCAATTAAACCGCCTCCAGTTATGTGTGCTGCTGAATTAATAAGATTCCTGCTTGCTAATTTTAAAATTTCCTTAGTATAAATTTTAGTCGGTTTCAAAATGTCTTTTTTAATATCATTAGGTATCTTATTAGCTTTCAATATTGATCTTACTAATGAGTAGCCATTAGAATGTATTCCGTTAGATGGTATCGCTAGAACAACATCATTGTTTTTAACATTTTTTTTATCAAGAATTTTTCTTTTAGAGACTATACCAACACTGAAACCAGCAAGATCAAATTTATCCTTCGTATAAATCCCAGGCATCTCTGCTGTTTCTCCACCAATTAATTTACAATCAGATATCTTGCATCCTTTAAAAATACCTTTTAAAATTTTTTTAGTTTTGTTTAAGTCTAATTTACCAACAGCAATATAATCTAAAAAAAATAATGGTTTCGCCCCTTGGACAATTAAATCATTAACACACATTGCTACTAAATCAATTCCAATTGTATCGTATTTTTTAAATTTATTTGCTAAGTCTATTTTAGTTCCTACTCCGTCGGTGCAAGATACTATGACTGGATCCTTTATTTTAAGATTACTAATATCAAATAATGATCCAAATCCACCTATTACATCTCTCTTTAAAGAACCCTTCGTTTTTTTGACATCTTTTTTTGATATTTTGGATATATGTTTTACTAACTTATTAGCTAACAAAATGTTAACACCACTTTTTTTATAACTAATTCCACTTTTTTTCATTTATAAATAGGTAGTAATTTTTTATGAAACTGTACAAGCAAATAATTATTATTCTAATAGTTTTTTTTAAAACTGAAACTCTTTTATCAAAGAATAATTTATTTAGTGTTAATAATATTCAGTTAGAAAAAAAAGATAAAATTACAAATAATGAACTAGCAAATAAAGCAATTAAGGCAGGGTTTGACCAATTGATTTCAAAAATACTGTTAAAAGCGGATATTGAAAAGCTTAAAGATTTAAATTTTTCCTCAATAAAACAATTAGTTACATATTACCAAATTACAAATATATCCGATGAGGAAAAGAATAAAGAATTAGTGAATTATAGCGTAACATTCGATAAAGATAAAATACATGATTTGTTTTATAAAAGAAATTTATCCTATTCAGAGATTTTGGATAAAGAATTATTTATTTTACCTTTATTTTTTAAAGATAATGAAATTTTTATTTTTAATAATAATTATTTTTATGAAAATTGGAATGAAGTTTATGAAAGTGATTTAATAGAATTTATCCTTCCTTTAGAAAATATTGAGATAATACAAAAAATAAATAATAATAAAAACAATCTGATAGATTTGGAATTGAAAAATTTACTACAGGAGTATTCAAAAAAAAATTTGGCTTTAGTTTTGATTGAAGTAAAAAAAAATATTGGTGAAAAAATTTATATTAAAACTTTTATTCAAGGAAAAAATATATCAAAAAGTTTAAGTTTTAAAAAAAATGATTCATCAAACGAAAAAAATTATGAAAACATCATAATAGAAATTAAAAAAGAACTAATTAACCTTGTAAAATCAGAAAATTTAATTGATATAAGGACACCATCATTTCTAAAAGCAAAATTGGACTTAAATAAAAAAAGCAATTTAGTAGAAATTAATTCTAGAATAAAAAAAATTGATTTAATTGAAAACGTATATGTTCAAGATTTTAGTAAAGACTATATGAATTTAAGAATTAAATACTTAGGTAAATTGGATAAAATAATTAATCAATTAAAAAGAGAGAATATAAATTTACAATTAATTAATGATCAATGGATTATAAAAGCGTTCTAAAATGGATCAACTCGTATTTAAATTTCCTTTTTCAAAAAAATACTATGAACAAGATTTTTTTATTTCCAGCAATAATTTCTCTGCCTATAAATTAATTGAAAGTTGGCCTACATGGCCTGGTAAATGGTTAAATATATTTGGTTCATCTGGGTCGGGAAAAACACATTTAGCAAAAATACTAGAAAAAAAAATAGAAAAAATTAAATTGGTTGAAGCAAAAAATATTAGTAATTCAACAATTAAAGAACTAGATAAAGTTGACTGTTTAATTATTGATAGTTTTGAAAATAATGTTGACGAAAATTTACTATACTCAATTTTAAATCAATCAAAACAATTAGAGAATTATATTTTAATAAATTCAATTCCATCTACAAAGAATATACAATTTACTCTAAAGGATCTACAATCAAGAATGAATAGTTTTGTATATATCGGAATTGAATTACCGACTGACGATTTACTAAAAGTGATTATTTCCAAAACGTTATCAGATAAACAAATAAAAATTAATCCTAAAATCTCAGACTACATTATCAACAATGTAGAAAGATCTTATGAAAAAATGTTTAAAATTCTTAGAGATATAGATGAATTGTCTTTATCTACTGGAAAATCAATTAATATTAATCTAATAAAAAAAGTACTTAATAAATGAATAAATATAGATCACATAATTGTTCAGAATTAAGCCTAAAAGAAATAGACGAAACTGTTCAACTTTCAGGCTGGCTTCATAGAAAAAGAGATCACGGTAATTTACTATTTGTAGATTTAAGAGATCATTATGGAATAACTCAGTGCGTAATTGAAAATAAAAATAAATTTTTTCCTCTATTGGAAAAAACAAAACCTGAGTCAGTTCTTAAAATAAGTGGAAAAGTAGTTAAAAGATCTCTTGGAACAGAAAATTTAGATTTAAAAACTGGCAAAATTGAAGTTTCAATCAATTCTATTGAAGTTTTATCAAATGCAAAAGAATTACCCATGCCTGTTTTTGGCGAGCAAGATTATCCAGAAGAAATAAGATTAAAATATAGATTTTTAGATTTACGAAGAGAGGAAATGCACAATAATATAATTCTACGATCAAAAGTAATCTCATTTATAAGATCTGAAATGCTAAAGTTAGGTTTTCTTGAGTACCAAACTCCAATTCTTACTTCCTCTAGTCCTGAAGGAGCTAGAGATTTTTTAGTTCCGAGTAGATTAAATCCTGGAAAATTTTATGCATTACCACAAGCACCTCAACAATTTAAGCAATTAATAATGGTTTCTGGTTTTGATAAATACTTTCAAATTGCTCCTTGTTTTAGAGATGAGGATGCTAGAGCAGACAGAAGCCCAGGAGAATTTTATCAATTAGATCTCGAAATGTCGTTTGTTGAACAAGAAGATATTTTTAAAGTAGTAGAAAAATTAATGATAAATCTTTTTAAACATTTTTCATATGATAAAAAAATCAATGATAAATTTCAAAGAATTCCTTATCAAGAAGCATTAAAAAAATATGGAACAGACAAACCAGATTTAAGAAACCCATTAATAATTCAAGATGTAACTGAAATATTTAAAAGAAAAGATGTAAAATTTGATATTTTTAAAAAATTAGTAAGCGAAGGATCGGTCGCAAGAGCCATAATAACTAAAAAAACAAAAGATAAACCTAGAAGTTTTTTTGATAACATTGATAAGTGGGCAAAAGAACAGGGTGCATCTGGCTTAGCTTACTTTACGATTGAGAAAGATAATGAAATTAAAGGCAAAGGACCTATTGGTAAGTTTTTTAGTGAGGACTCTTTAAAAGAAATAATGAAAATTACAAACGCTCAAATTGGTGACAGTATTTTTCTTGCTTGTGGTAAACAAAAAGATATTCAAAAAATTCTTTCATTAGCAAGAGATAAAATTGCTAAAGATTTAGATATTATTGATAAAGATAAGTTCGAGTTTTGCTGGATAGTTGATTATCCGATGTATGAATTAGATGAAAATGAAAAAAAGATTATATTTAGTCATAACCCATTTTCAATGCCACAAGGGAATATTAAAGAATTAAATTTTGACAAACCTTTAGATATAAAGGCTTTTCAATATGATATTGTATGTAATGGTATTGAATTATCCTCTGGCGCAATAAGAAACCATATTCCAGAATTAATGTATAAATTATTTTCTGTAGCAGGATATAGTAAGAAAGAGGTAAATGATAAATTTAGCGGAATGATCAATGCATTTAATTTTGGCGCACCACCTCATGGTGGAATAGCCCCAGGCATTGATAGAATTGTGATGTTGCTTGCAAATAAAGAAAATATTAGAGAAGTCACACTTTTTCCAATGAACCAGAACGCTCAAGATCTAATGATGCAAGCACCATCAGAAGTAGAGGAAAAACAACTGCAAGAACTTAGTATTAAAAAGGTAATTAAAAAAAATTAGTTTTTAGTTTTTAAATTAATTCTAACATCTGAAAGGTCGACTAATTTTTCTTCATAATTGCTTCTTACAAAACCTTTAGATGTGATATTTTTAACAATTTTAAGAAATTTATCATCTCTATTATCTGTATCAATACTTTTAGTATTTGAAATAGAGGGAGTGTGTGCTAATTCCTCTTTTCCAAGATAAGATATTGCAAGTTCTCTAAAAACGTAATCTAGAATTGATGAGGCGCTTAATATTCTATCGTTCCCTATAACATTGCCCGACGGTTCAAATTTTGTATCAATAAAAGCATCTACATATTCATCAAGTGGAACACCATATTGTAGTCCCAAAGATATAGCTATTGCAAAATTATTCATCATTGCTTTAACAAGTTCTCCTTCTTTATTAGTATCAATAAATATTTCACCTATTTTACCATCATCGTACTCTCCTGTATGAAGGTATACTTTATGATCACCAATTTGCGCTTTTTGAATATATCCTTTTCTTCTATCAGGCATTTTAAATCTTGCATTTCCCTTAACTTTTAAATTCACCGTTTCATTGTGATTTGTAAGATTTTTAGTAGAACTTTTAATTTGATTGTTAATACTCTCTTTTAAAGATTTATCTAAATTTGGATTATTATCCTTTTCGCCTTTTTTACCTCCAACCCTTTTAGTTTTTCGGTTGTTAAGTTTTACGTCAATAACTTCAACATCGCCATCTGTTCTTTGGTCAATTTTCGACAATTCTGTGTCATCCAAATTATTTAAAGTATGAACAGTTTTAAAAGTGCAAGTGTAATAAGTTTCAACAATGTATTTTTTCATAAAATTTATGGAATCTCTTTATTTAGATATATATTAATTGTATAAGGTGTCT
>MDSZ01000498.1_pt1 | contig 15750 bp, 15 predicted proteins | sample 811201 | NCBI WGS metagenome assembly MDSZ01 (sample SAMN05326647, study PRJNA326480) | marine metagenome | isolation source: seawater | place: Indian Ocean: North | collected 2010
CAAGTGTATTTGGAACACCACCTACACAGCAACCACCTGCATTTGGAACACCACCTACACAGCAACCACCTGCATTTGGAACACCACCTACACAGCAACCACCTGCATTTGGAGCACCACCTACACAACAACCACCTGCATTTGGAGCACCACCTACACAACAACTACCTGCATTTGGAGCACCACCCACATCTGCTCAACCAAGTGCATTTGGAGCACCGCCCGGACAAACAAATATGTTTGGAGCATTACCCTCTCAGCAATCAACATTATTCGGAACATCTCCTACACAACAATCAAATTTATTTGGTTCAGCAGTTAAAAATACAAATGAAACAAAGAAATCAGAAAAGAAAAAATCAGATAAGTCAACTAAGTCATCAAGCAAGCCTTTCGTTGCATATCCACAGTCTACAGAAACCAAATCATCTTCTATATTTGGAAATTTACCTACACAACCTCCTGCGGTACAACCTCCTCCTGTGGTACAACCTCCTCCTGCGGTACAACCTCCTCCTGTGGTACAACCTGTTTTACCGGCATTTCAACCACAACCTGTACAACCTCCTTTACCTGCATTTCAACCACAACCTCAATTACCCGCACAGCCAGTTAATAATGTTTTTGGATATCAGTCTGTATCAACTGCTCAAAAGGTATCTATTGAAACACAGACTGAAACTCAACCGGTAAATAATAGTTTGAATATATCATTATTAAGGTATGATGATAGTTCGCAACAGAGTAAAATAACACGAGCGACTATGATTGCACAAAATCATGTTTATGAAATTATACCAAAAATTGCTGGACACTTTTTGGATAGATATAAAGATGATATTGCACATGCAGCAGTTTCATCTGCGATTGGGGCTATTGTAAATGATAGAGATAATAATGTGAATGCTGATCTTGTTGGGCGTATATGCGCTGAGACCGCTGTTAATTCAGCATATAAAGCATTCAATGAGATGATTCCAATTAATAACACAACTCAGAATCAACAAGTATTTGATAATATTGTTGTAGAGAGTGCAAGGATAACTTCTAATGTTGTTGCGAAGACTAGTTATAATATTACAAAGAATATCACTGGTGAATATAACGATATGCTAGTAAGACCGTATGAACATGAATCACGACCACCTGTATTGTACAAGACAATTGATAGACAAAGGCAGAAGAGAATTGAAGAACAAGAGGAGAAAGAGGCAGTTGATAGATACCATAGATTAACATCTGCTAATTATAAACCTATAAGCAGTATTATGGATTCATATGATAATCCTATTCGCCCGGCCAGATCATTTGGTAGTTACATGAGATTAAATAATCCTAAAAAACTAAATGTTCCGATTCCAGATGATGACGACTTCTATTAATATATATCATATTGAGGAGGGGATAATGATTGTGATTGTGATTGCGGCTGTGCTTCAGGTTGTAATGATGATTGTTCTATCATTTGTTTGTCAACTATTTGATCAGGTATTTGATCTGAAAATTGGGACGTATATGTTAAACAAGATTGCAATCGAAGTAATGAATTATTAACTGATTTAATGAAGTATCCTATTTCTTCAATAGAAACTGAATTATCATATTTTTCTAATATACTATTAAATTTAGAAAATTCATCTGAAAAATTTTGAATCACATCAAATTTATCTGTAATAGATGTAATATTGCTGATCATTGAATTAAAAGGTATATTTTGTATAATATTTGATAGTGTAAAAACAGATATTGAAATTAACGTCATTGTAAGAATAAGTATTATCATACAAAAATTAAACATTCTACTATATTTTTTTCTATACAAGTTTACTTTATTTGTATTAATAATGTTTGATAGATCTAGCGAGACAGAATCACAACGTTCTCTTGAATTTTCACTAGTAGAGTCTGGTGTTTCAATATTTGATAATTCCATTTTATTTAATATAGTTTAATATATTAAATAAAAATTATGTCATTCCGCTTAAATCCTTAAAAATCATACTTTGAATACCATTTTGTAAACGCGCAATGGTTCTGTTGTTTTCTGATATTATCGCCATATCATTTGTTGTTAAATTACAGATATCTGGTGTTTCATGTTCAAAATAAGATGCAGAAATACCTGTTGAGTCTAATGAATTACCTTCAGCGAATGAATAACGAAGATTATTTTCGACTGCAACTCTATCAGATGCTAAATTACATCCACGCGATTTAGTTGCTGCTGAGTCTTGTATAACATGTCTACCATATTTATCAACTCCATTCCAAGTGGGACAAACCATCGAATCTGAGTCTTGAAAACGATCAGATTCATAACGATTAGCCCATCCTACATCAACTTTACAAGTGTTTAAAGAGTTATTTAAACTAGCCATTTTATATATGATAAATATTTTATTAAAATAAAATAAATTTAATGAAATCGAATTAATTTAAATAAAAAACCAAAAAAAAGCATCATGACAACGGTCGAACAACAAGAAGATATAATACCAATGGTATCACAACCTAACATGGCACGCAATTTATACCCTCATCAATTGAGTGCAATACACATGATGGAAAATCGTGAGACAAAAAAGACCATTAAAACACAGGTTAATGAAAACTACACAAGTTCAATGAATACTAATTTAGGAATTTATTCAGACATTACAGGATATGGTAAAACACTAGGAATGATTGGATTGATAGTTAGGGACAATATGAGTTGGGATGTCCATACACCTTATGAACATCAATTTATCTCTTATTCACATGGAAGAGGTAACATTATGATTATGTCTGTTAAGAAGTATCATCGTTTAGATACGACACTGATTGTTGCAGGTCCATCAATCATGAAACAATGGTCAGATGAATTGCTGCATACTAATTTGAAAACTGCAACAGTCACATCTAAAAAATTAATTGAAAAAATTGATGTCAACCAATATGATGTTATTCTATGTAGTCCAAGTATGTATAATAAGTTTACAGAAAAATGGGAAAATTACGCATGGAAACGATTTGTATTTGACGAACCTACACATGTCAAAATTCCTGCAATGAAAAGTATTATTGCAGGATTCTATTGGTTTATCACAGCGACTCCTGAACAATTGTTATATCGTACTACGCAAAATAGAAGACATTTTGTTGGATCATTGTTTGGTTATAATATTCACACAGATATTTTCCGTAAACTGATTGTTAAAAACGATGATAATTTTGTTAAACAATCATACACAATTCCTCAAACTAATCATATAAATTATGAATGTTATCAACCCATGTATAACATGGTTAGAGGATTGGTTACTGATCAAGTCGCAGAAATGATTTCTGCCGGAAATATTGAAGGTGCTGTAACATCCCTTGGTGGTAATAAGACATCTAATATAGTTGAATTAATCAAACGACAGATAAATGAAGATATTGATGAGGCAAATCTAAAAATCACAAAGTACACTCGCAGAGGTGTTGGTTATGAAGATCAACTATCAGAATGGAAAGAAAAGAAGGCAAAATTAGACACAAAACTCAATGAACTTGATAACAGATTCAAGGATGTTTTGAATGGAACTTGTAACATATGTTTTGACAAGTATGACAAACCTGTCATGCTATCATGTTGTCAGAATATCTTCTGTGGACAATGCATATTCAAATGGATGGAAAGAAAAAACACATGTCCTCTATGTCGCCAGCCTGTATCACTAAAAGATATCATCTATATTTCAGATAAAGATGATTCGCGCGATTCTATAATTACACATGAACATAAAAAGAAGACGAAACCAGACACAGTTGCAGAGATTATAGGTAAAAATAAAGATGGTAAATTCATAGTATTCTCTGCGTATGATGAGGGGTTTTCGTCTATTTCACGGTCACTCGATGTTGAAGACATCAAATACGGGCATATTATAGGTCATAAAACTACACGTGAAAGAATTTTGAATTCATTCAAAAAAGGTGATGTACAAGTTATCTTTCTAAATTCAAATAGCAATGGTGCTGGTATTAATCTACAAGAATGCACCGATATTATACTATATCATGAAATGGATGAGAGTCAATCAACGCAAATACTAGGACGAGCCAATAGGATTGGGAGAAGCACATCATTAAATGTTCATCATCTTATTTAAAAAATTATTAATAATATATAATTAAATATATTATTAATAATGACAATTTTTGATTGTTGTAAAGGATGTTGTAAGATTGAAGTAGTTCAGTATACTAGTTCTATTAAAAAAATGACTAAGAGAAAGTCAAATAAGAAAGCAGGAATATTTATATATGATTATATATCAGGTAAAGTATTATTAGTTCAATCAAGGGGAAATTTATGGGGAGTTGCAAAGGGAACATTTGAACATAATGAAACAAGCATTCAATGTGCTATTAGAGAAGTAAAAGAAGAAACTGGGTTAGAAATATGCCAATCAAAATTAAAAAAAATGTATATAATCAATGATAACGCTTTTTATTATTTATTAAATATGAAAGAAATAGATGTAGAAATTCAGAGTAATGTTGAAGATAATGATGTAAATGGTATAGGATGGGTAAAAATAGAATGTTTAAAAGAATTAATTAAAATTGGTACAATAAAACTAAATCATCATTCCCGATTATGTTTTAAACACTTTTTAAATCAAGATCTACCATATTATAAACATAAGAATAAATAGGATATATTTTAATTTTTCAAAATCGAGTTTAAAAAATTAAAATATAAATATAACAAAAATGTCAGCAACACAACCTATTACAGATAGTTCCAATACGTCAGAGTCAACTAGTATGGAATATACAAAACAAAACGTAATTGCCATGGGCAACAAAGTAAGATTATCTGATTCAAACACTGAAGAAGAACTTGAATTATATTGTTATAACAAATGTACAAATTCTGATGAAGAATTTTTGAGAAATTGTAGAGGACTTGTTTTTCATAAAGATCAATTGATCTTGAAGGCATATTCTTACACCCCCGAATATTCTGAAGGTAATTGTGATGACTTGAAATCTATTCTTGGTGATGATTTTAGTTCATATAAATTTTATGACGCTCACGAAGGGGCGCTACTTCGCGTATTTAATTTTAATGATAAATGGTATGTTTCAACTCATCGTAAGATTGACTCATTTAGGAGTAAATGGTCTAGCAAACAATCATTTGGAGAAATGTTTAAGAACGCAATTGAATTTGAATACAACAAGGAAAACTCAACCATTAAGGAGAAGGTTGGGGAAACCGATAATATTTACGAAGGATACTTGAACTCGCTTGATAAAAATACTATTTACATGTTTCTTGTAAAAAATACTTTTGAAAATCGTATCGTATGTGCAGCAACTGAAGATCCTACAGTCTACTCTGTTGGCTCCTTCTCTGCTTCTGACTTTACATTCTCAATGGAAAATGACAGTGGTATTCAATATCCCGGAGAACATACTTTTGCATCTTTTGATGATATGAGAAAGCATGTAGTTGATGGTGGTTTTGAGAAAACCGCGGGTATCGTTATTTTCGGCGACAACAACCGTCAATGGAAACTCCTTAACAGGGAATACGTAGATCTGTTTAATGCACGTGGAAATGAACCATCTATCAAATATCGTTATCTTCAAGTAAGGATGGATCGTGACAAGACGAACATGCTATACTTTCTGTACCCCAGATACGCAGATACCTTTGATGATTACGAAAATGCTCTTTATGATATTGCCCGTAATATTAATAACAACTATATCAGGCGATTCATCAAGAAGAAGTATGTTACCGTACCTAAAGAGGAATATCTTGTTATGAAAGCGTGTCATACTTGGCATCTTGAAGATCGCGCTAAGAATCGTATTTCGCTCAGAAAGGTAATTGAACTTCTTAATGAACAGACACCAACTAATCTTAACAAAATCATTCGCAGGCATAATAATGAGAAGAATTCTGAAGGTGTTCATCAAAAACGTCCGCGCGCAAAGAGTGATCTAGATGAAGAAGTTCCTCCCGCTCCACCTGCGCATGTTGATACATTGCCCCCTACTCCACCAAGTCCCGATGCTAGTTCGCGACCACCGCGACCTACTCAGGTAGAAACTCAAGAACCCGAAACTGCATTTTAAAAAATGAAATTTTATTATATAATTTTAAATAAATTATATAATGTCAGCATTCAAATTAAACGAGAATTATCAAGATATATCTAAAATAGAGACACATAATAGTCTTTTAAAATTAGGTGCCGCACAAGCATTAAAGCAAAAAGAAAAACAAGACACTCTTTCAAAATACAACGAAAAAAGAAGTTCTATTAATACATTAATGAATAGACCTAATAAAGATTTTATGACATTGTTTAGTATGTATATAGCAGATCAAAAAAAATCATATCTACAATGCGACCCATTGAATCCAATGTTTAGTGATTTTTTGGATGATATTAAATTTATTATTATACATCTTGAAGACCAATTATCCGAAAAAAATAATAAAATCAAACTTTTAGATGGAGACATTAAAGATCTTAAAGATGAAAATGAAGAATCTATTAATGAATATGAAGAAATTGAAAAAACAAAAAATGATGAAATTGATAAACTAACACAACGTGTACATAAAATCAGAACGATATGTATGGAGAAAAACAAGAAAATTATGTATCATAAATTTGCGATCGCATTTCAATTTATTTTCTTAGTTACGATCTCTATATTTGGATTTTCAAATAATGTTGAATTTATATATAATGTCTTATACAGCATTTTTGATGTAATATTCACATTATCAAGAGCATATGGTATTGCAGGATATAATATCCTTACGTATAGTTATAATTCATCATCATTGCTTTATGATAGTATTTACGAATTTTAAAAAAAAAATTTTTTGTTTATTTAAATAAAGATAATAACAATGTTCGTTTTTTTTAGAATTATTATTTGGCTTGTGTATACTTTTTTTGTTCTTAGAGAATTATTTCCTGCGAGCATGACAAACATAGGCGGAAACCTCATGGGAATGCTCCCCGGAAAAGGGTCCGGTTTTGACTATAATTATTCAATGGGGGGTGCGATGTTGATAAAATACGCACCTAAAGTGTTCCTTATCGTTACATGGATTCTTTTAGGTTGCTGGGTATTTATACCATGTTCTCCTGGTATAAACAATGATTGTCCTTCTACTTCAGAAAGATACGAACAATCAGGACCTATTAAACTTTCTAAAAAAGAAAAATTTAATAAATTAAAAGAATTTTATATTGAAAGAGCAGATACACCCGCTGCTGAAGCCGATGATGATACCAAAGCACTTCAAGCCGGTTTACAATCACTCATCGCTGATGTTGAAGAACAAGCAAAAGGATACCAATCACAAATAACAGCATTAGCATCACAATTTAATTTAAGTGAAGAAGCATTAAGAACTAAAGTTGCTGAACTTCAAGCACAACAAGAACAAACAGGTGCCGCTAGAAATCAATATGAAAAAGAAGTTGAATGGACTAAATTATTAAATGATGCCGCCAAGCAATTACAAGAAGCAAATTCAGGTTTAGTTGATACAGCACAACAACAAGCAGCCGCTTTACAAGCAGTTGCAACAGCAGCAGGTGAAGGTTTACAAAAAACAGTTAACTACGAGGCTCCATCTGTAGCAGCAAGTACATTCTTTTCAGGATTAGAACGCCCTGAAAGATATTCACAAACAGCCGATGGTGTTTAATAAAAATTGAATTTATTTTTAATTTATTAATAAATTAAAAATCATGAAAGTAATTGCAATTGGTGATCCACATTTCAAAACATCTAATATTTTAGATGTTGAAAAATTTATTGATAGAATTCAAGAACTCGCTTCTAATGAACAACCAGATATTATTGTGATTTTAGGTGATCTATTACACGAACATGAAAGACTTCATACTACCCCACTTAATAAAGCATACGAATTCGTTAGAAAAATGAGTGAGATTTCAAAAACTTATGTTATTGTAGGTAATCATGATTTGATTAATAATCAGCAATTTCTTACACAAAATCACTGGATGAACGCGATGAAAGATTGGGATAATGTTACAGTAATTGATGATGTCCTTGTTGAACATAACTTCTTGTTTTGTCCTTACGTACCTAACGGTCGTTTTATGGATGCGATTTCTAAATATGAAAATTGGAAAGAATGTCAGGCAATCTTCTGTCATCAAGAATTTAAAGATTGTAAAATGGGTGCTATCATATCTGAACACGGTGATGAATGGGATGAATCATACCCTCCTGTAATCGCAGGACATATACATTCTAATCAAACTATTAAAAATGTATATTATCCAGGTAGTAGTATGCAACATGCATTTGGAGAATCTGATAAAAATGTAATTCCTCTTATTACATTTAATGATGATGATAGGAATTATGAATTAAATGAAATAGATTTAGATCTTCCACGTAAACATATTATATATAAAGAAGTTAGTGATGTTGATAATATTAAAATTCCAGAAAATGATGATCAATATAAATTAACATTATCCGGTAATTCAGAAGAATTTAAAACATTTAAGAAAAGTAATAAATACAAAGAACTCACTAAAAAAGGAATTAAAGTCGTTTATAAACCTAAGAAAAAAGATAATCAAACTTTATCTGATATTCCTGACGATATTAACTTCTCTGAAATACTTCATAAACTAATTTTGAATGAAAAAAATGGAGAACTATTGACATTATTTAATCATGTCGTTTATGACAAAGATATTAATGAAGATATGATTGTCATATAATTTATTATATAATATATAATAAATTGTTTAATTAGACCCTCGTTGTGCTCGGGCGGCCTCGACGCGCTCCAGCGCCTCGCGCGCGAGGTCATGGTGCACCTCACCGCGTCTCTTGGCGGCAGCGGCGGCGTTGGCTGCTTTTAATTCATTAAACTTTAGTATCAACCGTTCCATGTCGTCGGCCTGCGCGTTACATTTCTCGATTAATTCGCCGAGTTTCTCACTCGTTACATTTCTGTCTTCTTTTAATTTAGCATTTTCTTCTTCTAATCTTTCTATTTCTTCTTGCAGCGCCACCGAGCGGGAGGTGCCCTTATTCACAATCTTCATCCATTTATCATTTTCTTCTAGGCACTCTCTTCGCGCCTCGTCCAGCGCCTTCGTCACCACGTACGCCTCCTTGTACTCGTCTTTTAATTTATTATTTTCTGCTTTTAATTCAGCATTTTCTTCTTTTACTGTTTTTATTGCATCCAATGCGTCTTGAATTGCATCTTTTACATATTGTGGAAGTTTATCATTAGCAGAATAACTATATATATTTCCGGATCTTCTTACACTCTTTCTTCTAGATCTTCTCACACTCTTTCTTCTAGATCTTCTCACACTCTTTCTTCTAGATCTTCTTACACTCTTTCTTCTAGATCTTCTTACACTCTTTCTTTTAGGACCGGGACGTGATTTGCATCCCTTTCTCATTGATTTTTTTCTTCCATATCTGCAAGGAGATTTGGAACGACGTTTTCTGGATTTTCTTAAAACCATTTTCTTTTAAATATATAAATATTTTATTTATATATTTTAATTTTTATTCAATGATTTTCCCTACGGCTTTAATTTTTCCTTCAGAGAAGATTAATTGATTTCCTATTTGCAAATATTCTGGGCGATTACTAAATTTAAATTTAACTGTTGCGCGATCACCCGTTCTAAGAATATCAGATTCATCTTTATCTTGATGTTTTATACTTATTATTTTTGCACTTTGTCTAATATTTGATGTATGTACTGTAGGTTCGTATCCTAATTTAATAGTTGTAGCATTACTTCTAATAATATTAATATCTGCAGTAAACTCTTTTTGAGATTTGCAATGATCTTTGTTTGAAACTATAACTTGTCCAATTCTTATTGATTTTCTACTAACCTTTTTTAATGCAAGGCAAATATATGTACCGCATTCTGCTGATAATACCGGGACACGTTTTACATGAATACTTCTAATTTGTGTTTGGATATATTTACCACTCCTATCTGGCCCTAAAAATATTTTATCATTAACATAAACTTTTCCTCTTATTAAGTCACCGGCTACAACAGTTCCAACACCTGTTACTTGAAATATACCATCAATACTCATTAATACATCAGTAGTGTCTAACATTCGCGGAACACGTTGTTGCAATAAATTAAGGAACGTTTTAAGAATATCTAAGTTTTCACCAGAAACATTAGAAACTTTAAAAACAGGTACTATACTTTCATTTCTAAAATTTTTCGCGGCTGTAATTGCCTCGTCTGTATTTGTTACAGAATATTGAACACGTCTTAATACAGGAAGTTTTAGAATTTTTTTGATTTGCGACATTGTAATATCTAATACATTCTGCCTTTCTTTGCAAATATCTGTTTTTGTTACTACGATAGAGAATGGAATATTAAGAGTCATACATATAAATATATGTTCACGAGTCATTTTAGAAACACCCATATTTGCACCTACCAAAATAAAACAATAGTCTGGTGAGATAGATGTTAAACCTCTGATAGTTGTTTTCAAATATTTTTCATGACCTGCCAAATCATAGAATGATATGATTTTTTTACTCTTTTTTACTATTTCTGGCCATGATACATTATTAATTGATGATTTATAATTAATTGATTTTCCATTAATATCAAATCCCATAATATGATGAGCAATACTACTTGTTCTACCAGATGTAATTTCATGTTTATGATTGAATATTGACAATCGTGTTGACCCTCTACCATCATCTAATTTACCGTTAGTTAATACTCCCAATAATGTACTTTTTCCTGAATCAACATTACCTGCAACACAGATTTTAATATCAATATAATTAGATGTATTAATCTCTCTGATTAAAAATTCGTATATTGACTTATCCTTGGATACAGATTTAGAAGATAACAGAGTAAGTTTATATTCATTTTTTTCAGCAATTTTCTCAAGATTTTTAAATGTTTCTTGATATTCTTCTTTAGTAATACCTGATAATTTCCCATCGTCTTCTACTCCAATATAATACAACGCCTCGCCATTACCTTCAATTACCCTGTATTTCATTTGCGTGGCTAATTTTTCTATTCTATCATCAGATTTATCAACCAGATGTCTCTTATATTCAATGTTTCCATCATTATTTTCAGGTTCCATTATTATTAAATAATACATTTAATACTTTAAACTTTATTATTTATGATATTTTTATTTATAACATCTTTAATGGTTAATAATAGGAAATATTGACTATTCCATATAACACATAATCCTAAAATAATTCTTACAATATATTCATCGAAATTATTGGTATTATTATATAATAATTGAGACGTACCCATAAATATTAACCCAGGGCTTCGCAACCATAAATTAATAATAAAGTATATATATTTTTGTGTGTGTGAATTCATGTAATTACGTTTTACTAAATAAAGGTTACTGTAATCTATTAGACCTGGTAATCCTGATAAAAAAAACATAGTTGATGCAAACATTCGTGTCTTATTATATAAATACGCAAGAGGTCCGCAAAATACACACATTACCATATGATGAAGATATTCGTAGTATGATAAATTCTTGAAAAATAATAAATGGTATATATGAGATGCCTTGGCTAACATTAAGATATATCCAGAATTATTCATTAAACGATGTTTACTACAATTTTGAATGTCGTTAATACATAAATATAATTCAAAACTCGATAAATATGTAATTATTAAATTAACTAATGTATGTATGAAAAACCACCGTTCAGTATTTGATGGCATGTGTTTATTACTGATAAATATAGATAATCTATCCATTACATATACAAATATCATAGATATTATAAATTCATAGAAGTGTAATAACATTTTTATAATATAACTTAATTATTTAACTTATATTATTATTCTCCATTTGCTGATGACATTTCTTCATCATCGTTAACTTCAACAGACTTCGTTTCATCTTCTTTTTCAAAGTTTAATAAATGTGAATATGATGTTGATATTTCTGTTAATTTAGCATCAATTAACTGTAAAAAAGTATCAATTTTTGAACAAAACATTACATCACCTGTATATGTATTTTTCAAATTATCAATTCCTTTTTTTGATTCAGATAAGTCTTTCATTATATTTTGTGCCATTACAAATTGCGCATGATTACCTGAATTTAAATATAACTCAATCAAATTTGTAGAATTATTTAGTACCTTTTCTATAAATGTTAATGTATTCTGACGAGAATCGACATTCCATACCGTTCGTGATACTGTCGTTTTTAAACAATCTAATTGCACAAATAATCCATTAACATTTATTTTTTCACCTTTTTGTATCTTAGATAAGAATTTCAATTTACTTATTACTTCCTCATTATTATCCATTTTATTTAATTATTTATTATATTTAAATCGCATATTTAACAAAAGATTGGGAAACCGATGGTCGGGCTATATTTCTGGGAATCAAGGTGTGAAACGTTTACCGATGCATAAGATAACTAAATATACAAATATCATAGATATTATAAATTCATAACAGTCTAATAACATTTTTATAATATAACATTTTTATAAATATTATAAAATTGAAATTTAAAAATTTATAAATAAATAATAAAAATGAAACTTGTATACTTTAATGGCCGTGGTCTTGCAGAAACATCTCGTCTCTTGTTTGCAATTGCAGGAGTAGAATATGAAGATTTCCGTTATCCTCTCAAAGTTGTTGATATGAAAACATGGAAAATGGAACGCGAAGAATTTGATAAAGACAAAGAAGAAGGTAAACTTGAAATGTCTATGAATAAGTTGCCTGCTCTTCATCTTGATAATGGTGAAGTACTTTGTCAATCTAAAACTATTGAGAGATATCTGGGAACTATGTTTGGAATGATGGGAGATAGTGATTTTGAATTTGCTCGTATTGACAGTGTATGTGAATGTATTCGCGATTTTAAAGATGCTTATCAAAAAGTTCGTCGTCTAGAAGGTGATGAACGTGAAAAGGGTATGGAAGAATGGTTTTCTACTACTCTTGCTGAACGTTTAGGTGCTCTTGAAAAAGTATTAAATCGTGGTTCTTTGTTTGAAGATGGATCTAGTCCCTACGCTGTAGGTAGTCGTATGAGTCTCGCTGATGTAGTTATTTATGCATTTGTAAGACAATTCTTTGATGAAAAAGAAAAGGCGTTTAATGCAACCGAAAATTGTCCTCATATCCGTTCTATTATTGAACATGTAGAAAACAATGAGCGTATAAAGGAATGGCTCGCTAATCGTCCTGAAACTCCATTCTAATTTATTAAATATTATATTTAATATAATATTTAATGTCGTAATATTTCATCTATCCATTTATTCTTTTCTTGTAACCATTTATTTTTTTGACGAATTTTCTCATGACTTGCTTGTTTCTCATGTAAACGATAATATAGTAATATTTCATTCATATTATGAATTTTATTACCAGATTTTAATATTCTTAACCATAAGTTAAAATCTTCTGGTAATCCTTTATGTTGACTATTATATCCTCCTAATTTGATTATTTCATCTTTTTTAAACATTACTGTAGGATGATTTATAAACCAATCACTCGGTTTTTGAGCAAATTGTTGTATTGTCATCGAATTATGATTAGTTTGACCTACATTTAATTTTTTATCTTCGTGATCTTTAAACATAATCATTTGTGAACCAACAATTATACAATCTTTATTTTTATTCATATAATCTAATTGCTTTTCAATTCGTTCTGCAATCATAATATCATCAGAGTCCATTCTGACAATAATATTATGACTACATTTTTCCAAACCGTGTTGTAATGCACCTGCAACTCCGATGTTACTATCTAGAGTGTATAACTTCCATTCACAAAATCTTGACAAATTCGTGTATTTATCTATCATCTTTTCTAAAATAGATGAATGCAATTTATCAGATGCATCATTAATAATCACAATTTCCATAAAGAAGTCGCCTTCTTGTTGTATTATACTTTCAAAACATTCTTTCAAATAATTTGCTGATGTATTATATGTCGGTATTAATAATGATATTTTAGTTTCAGGAATTTTATTAATAGTTTCAGGAATTTCTATTGTTTCTAATTCATTAATATTATCTTTAGATGATCCCCATTCCTGATATGCATATATCTTTCCGTGTCCTTTATAAACAAGTCCATCTAAATGTATAGGAAGAAAATAATATGAGGGGTAAATCTTCAAGTCTTTGGGTTTCATTTTTACGATAGTATTAGTTAATAACAATGGACCTGTATTTTGCCATGCTTGTACTTCTGTTTCTCTAATTGAAATGGGATTTTTTAATATATGATCTAACATTTCTTTTATAATTGGATGTTTAGGGATAAATCCCATATTACCATTGGATAATAGTCCTTGTCTAATCTTTTCATTTTCAAATGTAACAAAACATTTATTATTAAGAAATTCATCTGGTATTTTTTCTAAACAGATAGAATCTGCATCTAAATATATTCCTCCAAATTCGTATAATAATACTAATCTAATTATATCTACTTTTCCACATATTTCTTCAATCTCATTTATCTTTGGCATCATTTTATGTAATAATGTTGTTTGATTTAATTTCTTCTCATCCCAAAACATATATTGATAATCACGATGTTTTCTTTTCCATGTGTTCATCATTCTTCGTGGCGCTGGTAGCGGCCCTACCCATATTTGATGAATTATTTTAGGTATCATTTTTATATTTATATTTATTCTTTTAACTAATTCTTTTTTTTTAATATTATAATAAATGTCAGAACGACCTGAATGCTTAATTTGTTTTCAACCTTATGATATTAATTCCGCATGGAAATGTAGAGAGTGTGGCCAAACATGTCATCAATATTGCATTGAACAATGGTATGAAAGAAGTCCTACTTGTCCATTTTGTAGACATGACATTTTATCTTCAGAATTAATTTATTTAATTTCTCCTAATAATGATGTCCAAGCGTTAACTAGACGTATTTCCCAAGCATCATATAGAGTTATTGTAACCAATTATCTAGGTAATTTAAATAATCAATCATTGACTGAACTATTATTATTTCATTTTGTATATTTTATTACATTATTTTCAATATATATTGCCAACAATTCATAATATATTTCTATTCTAAATAGAAATATATTATTAACTATAATTTACAACTAATCAATCCTTACATCTCTTCTTTTCACGAGGTATTTTAGGTGGTTGATTTGGATAATTGTTTTGAATCCATTCCCATGCTGAATTAATACACTTGAATCTTGCCTCATCTCCACCCTTGTCAGGGTGATATATGAGTCTGAGTTTGTTAATTTCACGTCTCATATCTTCTTCTTTAGGATTTTTATCTTTATTTATTCCTAATTCTTTATAAGGATCACATTCACATCCTTCTATATTATATTCGTTATTGTTATCATCTTCATTATTTTCTTCACAATTCTGCTCGCAATCACTCAATTTAGCAAATTCTCCTTTAGAATTTGCTACACAATTCCCTATAGTTTTAAACATACCAGGTGCTATTTCATATCGCTCTTTATTACAATTGTAACGTTCGTCACTACCAGATTGTTGTACGGCTGCTGCTTGTGCTGCTGCTGCTTGTGCTGCTTCTGCTTCTGCTCTTCTTGCTGCTTCTGCTCTTCTTGCTGCTTCTGCTCTTCTTGCTGCTTCTGCTCTTCTTGCTGCTTCTG
>MDSZ01126145.1_pt1 | contig 15748 bp, 13 predicted proteins | sample 811201 | NCBI WGS metagenome assembly MDSZ01 (sample SAMN05326647, study PRJNA326480) | marine metagenome | isolation source: seawater | place: Indian Ocean: North | collected 2010
AAAGGCAAATTATAAAAAATTTATTAAAGAATATGAGGAATATAAAAACTTATACAATTTAAGAAATCACCAAAATATAACTGAAATAAGGGATGTAATAAACAAATACGGTGAGAATGCTAAAATTTATCTTGGAGGCATACCAATGATAGCCGATGATATGATGAGTTTTATTAAAAGCGATATTATAGTTTTTGGAATAGGTGTATTTTTATTTATCATACTTACACTTTGGTTAATTTTTAAAAATTATAAATGGGTTTTAATACCATTGCTAGGATGTAGTACCTCAGTTGTTTTTATGATTGGATTGCTAGGTTTTTTAGGTTGGAAAGTAACTGTGATCTCTTCAAACTTTATTGCGTTAATGCTTATATTAAATATGGCTATGAACATTCACGTGACTGTAAGGTATTTACAGTTAAAAAAAGAGTTTCCAGAGTTAGCAAAAAATGATGCAATTCTTGATGCATCCAAAAAAATGATGCTTCCAATACTTTATACAGTTTTAACAACAATATGTGCTTTTTTATCTTTAGTTTTTAGTGGGATTAAGCCAATCATAGATTTTGGATGGATGATGACTTTAGGGTTATTAGTTTCTTTGATAGTAACTTTTTTGTTATTACCTTCGTTGTTAAATTTATTTTCCACAAATAATGAGGTTGATATAAAGAGTACAGAAAAATCTCTAGTAACATCTGCTCTTGGTAGTTTCACTAAAAATAATGAAATTTTAATTTTTGGTTCAGCAATAATAATCTTTTTAGTAAGCATTATAGGAATTTTTAAGCTTGAGGTGGAAAATAGTTTTATCAATTACTTTGATAAAGAAACTGAAATTTATAAAGGTATGAAAAAAATTGACGATGATTTAGGTGGTACTACTCCACTTAATATAATTTTAAAATTTCCAGTTCAAAAAGACAAAAATTTAGACGATGACGAGTTTTCAGAGTGGGAGGAAGATGAAGACAAAAACGAAGACAAGGCAAAATATTGGTTCACTAGAGATAAGATGAATAAGATAATAAAAGTACATGATTATTTAGAGTCTTTGCCAGAAATCGGAAAAGTTTTGTCATTTGGATCAATTTTAAGAGTTGCAGAGGATTTGAGTGAAAAAAAATTGCAAAGTTTAGAAATAGCGGTTCTTTACAGTAAGATTCCTGACTCTATAAAGAGGGAAATAGTTACACCCTATATATCCGTTGATAAAGACGAGGCCAGAATAAGTGTAAGAATTAAGGACTCTCTTAAAGATTTAAGAAGAGATGAGCTTATTAAAAAAATTGATGCTGATTTAAATAATCAACTTGGTTTAAAAAAAGATGAGTACAAATTAGCTGGTGTCCTAATATTATTTAATAATCTTCTGCAAAGTTTATTTAAGTCGCAAATACTTACTTTAGGGGTTGTTATGTTCGGTATATTTTTAATGTTTTTTGTTCTGTTTAGAAATTTGACTATCTCCTTTATAGGTATAGTTCCAAATTTTATTGCCGCTTTTTTTATTCTTGGAATAATAGGATTATTAGGTATTCCATTAGATATGATGACAATTACTATAGCAGCTATAACAATTGGCATAGCTGTAGATAATAGTATCCATTATATTTATAGATTTAGAGAAGAATTTAAAAAAACTAAATTATATAATGAAACTTTAGATAAATGTCATAGTTCTGTTGGAATTGCAATTCTAAATACTTCGATAACTATAGTTTTTGGTTTTTCAATTTTAGTACTATCAAATTTTATTCCGACAATTTATTTTGGTGTATTTACAGGGTTAGCTATGTTATTAGCGATGATTTCTGTTTTAACACTGTTGCCAAAATTAATAATACTTCTCAAACCATTTGGAGATGAGGAAAAAAAATTAATATAATGGTTGATGCTATTAATGATTTTTTTAGTAAAGTAAATTCATTTGATTTAATTTTTTTAATAATTTTAAGTTACAACGTAATCCAGTGTTTTATTAAAGGTTTTTCTTTAAGTTTAATTTCATTTATGAAATGGGTTTTGTCTACAATAGTCACTATTATTTTAGTGCCCAAATTACAGCCCATAGTAAGTAAATACATTGAGTCTGAATTTGTTAATAACTTGGGTTTAGGAATAGCTATTTTTGTAATTACTTTATTTTTAACGATATTAGTCGGAAAAGCATTAAGTAGAGTAGTAACTTGGACCGGTGTGGGTTTTATTGATAAGACATTCGGATTTTTGTTTGGTTTTTTTAAGGGTTATATAGTATTTGTATGTTTATATTCTATTTTAAATTGGTTTTATCCTTACCAGAATTGGGGTATATCAGTTGAAAAAGCTTTTTCATTTAATTTAATTAACAAGGGAAGTGAAATATTAATTGAGGAATTTCCATCGAGTGAGGATTTCATTGACACTAAAGAAAAAATTGAAAATATATAAGACTGATAAGCTAAGAGAAGAATGCGGTATTTTCGGTATTTCAAGCCAAGAAGACGCCTCAGCTGTAGTCGCGCTAGGTTTGCACGCTTTGCAACATAGGGGTCAAGAAGGATGTGGTATTGTCTCTTTTGATGGTAAAAATTATCACTCTGAGAAAAGACAAGGTCTAGTTGGGGATCATTTTACAAATCCAGAAACATTAAAAAAGTTACCAGGTAATTTTGCAATTGGTCATAACAGATATTCTACTACTGGTGAAACTTCTTTAAGAAATATTCAGCCTTTTTTTGCTGATTTGCATATGGGTGGGTTGAGTATTGCTCACAATGGTAATTTAACAAATGCTCTTACCTTAAGGGAAACTTTGGTAAAAGATGGTGCAATTTTTAGAACTACAAGCGATACAGAGACTATTGTTCAGCTTATAGCTAAATCAACGCGAGAAAAATTTACTGATAAGTTAATTGATGCTCTTTTTCAAATCCAGGGAGGATACTCTTTAATATGTATGACAAATAAAAAATTAGTCGGAGTGAGAGATCCATATGGAATAAGGCCTTTGGTCATTGGTAAATTAAAAAATTCTTTTGTGTTTGCTTCAGAAACTTGCGCTCTTGATATTGTTGGAGCAAGATTTTTAAGAGAGGTAGAAAATGGTGAAATCGTCATTATTGAAAATGGAAATATTAAATCAATAAAACCTTTTCCAAAACAAAAACCTAGACCTTGTATTTTTGAGTATATTTATTTTGCAAGACCAGATAGTTTTATAAATCATAAGTGCGCCTATGAGTATAGAAAAAATTTAGGTGCAGAATTAGCAAAAGAAACTGATTTGGATGCAGATCTTGTTGTTCCAGTCCCAGATTCTGGTGTGCCTGCGGCTTTAGGGTATGCAGAATATTCAAAAAAGAAATTTGAATTGGGACTTATAAGAAATCACTATGTAGGTAGAACTTTTATAGAACCAACTCAAAGTATTAGAAGCTTGGGTGTAAAACTTAAGCTTAGTCCAACTAAAACTATAGTAAAAAATAAATCAATTATACTTATAGACGACTCTCTTGTGAGAGGCACAACATGTCTCAAAATTGTGAATATGTTATATGATGCTGGCGCTAAAGACGTTCACGTAAGGATAGCTTGCCCAGAAATAAAATATCCAGACTATTATGGAGTAGATATGCCAACAAAAGAAGAATTGCTCGCATATAAAAAAAATAATAAAGAAATGTGTAATTATATTAAGGCAAAGAGCTTAAAATTCTTAAGTATTGAAGGATTATATGAAGCATTGATAGGTGAAAAAAGAAATTCAAATTATCCTCAATTTAGTGACCACTATTTTACAGGAGAATATCCAGTTAAACCTCATGATAATTTACAAGGTCTTAAAATCAAACAGCTATCTTTATTAAGTGGAAAATCTGTAACTTAATCAACGATTATCAATTTATTTTTAGAATTTAAATAAAGTAATGAGGAATCAATAAATATTGGGATTGAATTTATTTTTTCTTTCAATTTTTGAATAGAATTAATATTACCATTCATATCAATTTTTATAATATAAGAGTTTTTCAAAAAAATATAAAGTTGATTATTTACTAAAATCATACTTTCTAAAAATATTTTTTTTTTCTTCGTATCTAAAAAATCAGCAACTTTTTGATTTAGATCATATGAATAAATTATTTTTCCATTATTTAAATCTATTGCTACTAAAAAACTTTTGTTTGTTATCAAAAACAAATAATTTTTATGTATTATAGGTTTTATGTCTGGTGAAAAATTCTTTTTAAATACAATCGCTCCATTATCTGCATTAACAGCAAAAGTTTCATTGTTTGAAGAAATTATAGCAAGTTCACCATTATTTATAACCTCTGTGCTTAAAAATAAATTGCTTGGATTTACATCAAATGATTTGTTTAAATTCAAAAACCATTTCATTTTCATCGAGTTTAAATCTATAGAATATATTGAACCGTATGTATTTAAAAATAGCAGTATTTCATCACTTATAGATAAATTATTTACAAATTGATTTTTTACAATAGTTTCTTCGGTTGGAAAAAGTTTAATTATATTTCCATTTTTTTTATCAAGAAAGTATAAATTATTATTCTGGTCAGAAGCTATTAACTTATTTTCAAACAATTTGAGATTAGATCTGAAAGGAATTTTATAATTCTTTGCCCAAACTATTTTTTCCCTTACATAATTATAAGCGTATAAATAACCAATATTATCAGCAACATAAATAACATCGTTTTCCGCAATTATGTTTAAAGATTTTTTTATTTTTCTAAATTTTTTTTTGTAGAAATTAAATTTTGAAATAACTTTATTTCCATTAATTGAAAAAACAATTAAACTACCTTTTTCATTAGTAAAAATAAAATTGTTTTTATTAAATAAAACCGGTTGATTTGTACTATTTCTTGATAGTTTTTTACTCTTAAAAATTATTAGATTTTGACTTTTATATTTAAAATTTTCAGAATTATTGCCTTTATTATAATAGATGTCGTTCCATTGTTGGCTTATTAAAGTATTACCAGATTTAAATATAAAATCATTTTTTTTTGGTATTATTTCACTATATGGATCTTTTGAAGAGGATAAAATCTTAAAATTTTGTTCTACCTTAGTTTGTTTGTTTGAAGTTTCATTTACATTTTTCCAAATGCCAGTTTTATTATCAAATGAGCAATTATTTAGAATGAGTAAAAATATTAATAAAAAAAATTTCATAACTTTTTATTAATTTAGAAAATCTTGTGCTAATGATTTATATTTTGAGTCTTTTTCTATTAATTTTTTTAATAATTCATTCCCTTTTTCAACTTCAGAAGTTTTTATCAAATATAAAGCTTTTTTAAAAATTAATAAATCTTTTTGCACTTTGGATAAACTCATATCCTCCACAATTTTAAAATAATCCAAAATTTTCACTTTACTTTTCTCTAAATCATTATCTAAAATAGAACCAAGAGCTAAAACTGAATAAAATTTATTTTTACTCAAAATAATTTCTTCAAATATTTGCTTTGACGCAGTATTGTTTTCTTGTGCTAATTTTAATCCTGCTTCTATATATTTTTCGGAAATATGAGAGTTCTTTTTATCTATATTGATATTCCAGAAAATATAAAAAAGTAAAGTTATAAATATTGCGCTTAAAGAAATAAGTAATTTCAACTTATTTTCTCTCCAAAAAAAATTCAATTTATCAGTAAAATTTTTTTTATTTTCTATATTTTGTTCCATTTAAAAAATTTTTCGTAGCTGGAAATTTATTTATTCTTACATCCCTTGCATATTTTTTTACAGCTTTTTCAACTAATCTATCTAAATTTAAGTATTTTTTTACAAATTTAGGATAAAAACCACTCAGACCTATCATATCATCTGTTACAAGAATTTGACCGTCACAGTTACTTGAAGATCCTATTCCTATTGTGGGTATTTTTAAATTTGAAGTGATAACTTTTGATGCCTTCGGCGTTATACACTCTAAAACTATTGAGAAAGCTCCTGCTTTTTCAATAGCTAAGGCCTCGTTTAGTAGTTTTTTAATTGAAATCGAGGAAGTTCCTTCAAGTTTAAATTTTTTTTTAAATTGTGGTGTATATCCTATGTGACCCATCACAGGTATATTTTTATCTGTCAGTGACTTAATAATTTTAAAGTTTCTGGAATTACTCTCCAGTTTTACTGCATCACATTTAGTATTTTTTATAATAAGTTTAGCATTTTTTACTGCAATTTTTTTATTTCCATAGGTATTTTTTGGCATATCAACGACTAGCAAAGATTTTTTGATTCCCTGTTTCACACTCAAAGTATGTTGAATAATATTATCTAAAGTAATTTTATGGGTATTTTCAAATCCATATAAGACGCTAGCCATAGAATCTCCTACAAGAATAATATCACAATAACGGTCAAGAATTTTAGCAAAGCTTTTTGAATAAGCAGTCAAACTTACTATTTTAGATTTATTTTTTTTATTTAAAATCTTTCTGATTTTTTTATTTATCATTCTAATTCGATGGTACTTGGGGGTTTGGAAGTAATATCATAAACTACTCTATTTATACCCTTTACATTATTAACAATTTTATTGGAAATTATATCTAAAAAATTTTTTGGAAAATTAAAGTAATCTGCGCTCATACCATCTTCTGAAATAACAGCTCTTAATAAACATATATTCTCATAAGTCCTTGAGTCTCCCATTACTCCAACTGTTTTTATTGGAAGTAAAGCAGCATAAGCTTGCCAAATTTTATCATATAAATTATTTTTCTTTAATTCATTAATGTAGATAGAGTCTGCTTCTTGAAGAATCTTAATTTTTTCTTTTGAAACATTTCCAAGAATTCTAATGGCTAAGCCAGGTCCAGGAAAAGGATGTTTATAGTTAATTTTATCAATTAGTCCTAAAGATTTTCCCAGTACTCTTACTTCATCTTTAAAGAATTCTTTTAAGGGCTCAATAAGTTTTAAATTCATTTTTTTTGGCAACCCCCCGACATTATGATGTGATTTTATTTTTGATGTTTTACTTCCTGTTGAAGTCTTACTTTCTATTATGTCAGGATAAAGTGTTCCTTGAGCTAGGAATTTGATATTTTGTATTTTTTTAGCCTCTTTTTCAAAAACTTTGATAAAAAGATTTCCTATCATTTTTCGTTTTTTTTCTGGATTAGAAATATTATTTAATTTTTTCAAAAATAAATTTGATGCATTAATTAATTTAACATTAAGTTTATATTTTTTTTTAAAAATCTTATAAGTATATTTGAATTCATCTTTTCTCATCAGACCTGTATCTACCATAATACATATAAGATTTTTTTTAATAGCTTTATTAATCAATAAAGCAACAACACTACTATCTACTCCACCTGAAAGAGCGCAAATTACTTTTTGGTTTTTTACAGTTTTCTTAATAGCATCTATTAACTTATCTTTTTGAGATACAACACTCCACTTTTTTTTTATTTTACAAATTCTAAACAAGAAGTTTTTAAATATTTGCTTTCCATTTTCTGTATGAGTTACTTCAGGGTGAAATTGTACACCGTAAATTTTTTCTTTTGAGTTTTCAATAATAGTTAGTCTAGAGTTTTTTGTGGAAGCAATAATTTCAAATGATTTAGGTAATTTAACTACTGCATCCTCATGGCTCATCCATACAGATTTTTTTTTATTTAAATAATTATATGTAAGTAAGGATTTTTTTTTTTTAATTAAAAAAGCTCTTCCAAATTCACGTTTTTTCTTCGAAGATTTAATTTTTCCACCAAATAATTTAGCTATAAGTTGCAAGCCGTAACAAATACCTAGTATTGGTATTTTTTTTTCAAATATTTCTTTGGGTACTCTTTGAAATCTTCTTTTCGTAACTGTAGACGGTCCTCCTGAAAATATAATCCCTTTAATTTTTTTATAATCATTAATTTTAAAAATTTTGTTAGATGGAATTACTTCTGAATACACGCCTAAATCTCTTACTCTTCTTGCTATAAGTTTGGTCACCTGAGAACCAAAATCAACAATTAGAATTTTATCTTTATCGTTATGAAATTGCATTTATTTTTTGGATAAATTTTCAATTTCTATTTTAAGATTTTTACTTTGTTCACAAAGCTTTTTACAAAATGTAATTAATTTGTCATTTAACTCCTTGCTTTTCTTGTAATCAGATATCTCTAGCATTAGCTTAGCAAGGTTAAATACTGCTTCCTCATTTTTTGGATTTAGTAAAATTACTGTTTTTAAATTTTGCTCTTGTAGATCTTTTTTGTCTAAATCTCCAAATATTTTTGATAAAAAAAGATAAGATAGCTCGCTCTTGGGATTGTAGACTATATCTTGTTCAAATTTAAATTTAGCTTCGTCAAATTTTTTATTTTCATATAAATTTAAGCCCTCCTCGAAATATTGGGTATTGGCATTTAATAAATTAGTTGAGAAAATTAATATTAAGATGATTATTAAAAATCTGAAAATCATAATTTAAAATTTATTGATTTTTGAGTCATTTCAACACTATGCACCATACTTTCATAAAATCCAGCTTTTGTAATTTTGATAAATTTGGCGTTTTTTGATATCTCTGCTAAATTTTTTGCACCAATATATCCCATCGATGAACGTAGGCCCCCTTGTAGCTGATAAATTATTTTTGAAACATTTCCTTTATACTCCACTCTACCTTCAACACCCTCAGGAACAAATTTTGATTTATCTTTGAAATTTTTTTGAAAATATCTATTAGCTGAACCAGATGACATTGCACCAATAGATCCCATTCCCCTATATTGTTTATAAATTTTTCCTTTAATACTAAATTTTTTACCTGGACTTTCGTTAGTGCCCGCAAATATAGACCCCATCATTATTGCATCAGCGCCAGCAGCTAATGCTTTTGCAATGTCACCAGAAAATTTAATTCCACCATCTGAAATAATTTTAATTTTTTTATTTTTTAAAGCTTTTTGAACTTCAATAATAGCAGATATTTGTGGTACACCGATCCCAGCTACCATTCTTGTGGTGCAAATTGATCCAGGACCAATTCCAACTTTTATTATATCGGCTCCAGAATTGTATAATTTTGTTGCAGCCTCTCCTGTTGCAATATTGCCCACACATAATGGTATAGATTTTTCAACTTTTTTTAACTTTGCTAAAATTTCTAAAACTTTTTTACTGTGACCGTGCGCAGTATCTATTACAATTAAATCGCATCCATTTGATATTAATGATTTAGCTCTTTCAACATCTACTTTATTTGTACCAATGGCGGCACCAACATACAAATTTCTTTTTTTTACTTTTGCTATTTCTTTTGATTGATCTTTAATACTTAAATTACGATGAATAATTCCTATGCCACCGGCCTTACCAATTGCTATTGCCATCTTCGACTCAGTAACAGTATCCATAGCAGAGGATAAAAAAGGCACCTTTAAATTTATTTTTTTTGTTAATCTAACTGAAACATCTGTATCAGACGGAAGAACATCGGAGTACTGCGGGAGCAGCAGTACGTCGTCAAAGGTTAGGGATTCTTTAATTGATACCATATAAACTTATATACAATTTTTGAAATTTATAAAGTCTTTAAAATCTTACAATGTAAATAAGTTTCTTTTGATTCTTTTCTGCTGGACGCAGGCTTTAAAAAATTTACTATTTTAAATATAGATTTTGCTTGATTCTTTACCTTTATAAAATCTTCGCCCATAAATAGTTTTGAGACAAATACTCCATTATTTTTAAGAATTTTAGAGGAAAATTCAATTGCTTCTGAACATAATTCGTTGGTTCTAATTGAGTCGAGTGATTTGTTGCCTGTTGTATCTGCGGCCATATCGGAGATAACAATGTCTAAATTCTCTTGAAAATAATTTGTTATTTTTTCTTTGGTGCTAGTTTCAAAAATATCGCAATTTAAAAATTCTACATTTTTTATCGGCTCCATTGGCTTTATATCAATAGATAAAATTTTTCCACTATGGATTATATTGCTTGCAACTTGAGACCAGCCGCCAGGACTAGAACCTAAATCTAATAATTTTGAATTATTTTTTATAAATTTAAATTTTTTATTAAGATCAATTAATTTAAAAGAGGCTCTCGACCTGAAACCTAATATTTTTGATTTTTTAAAAAAGGGATCTCTTTTCTGTTTAATTTTCCAAGTATTACTTTTTTTTATTTTTTTTGATTTTTTCATTACAAAATATCTTCATGGTCCTCATCAGATATTTTTATAGAATATTTTTTTTGCTGATTTCGATAGATCGCGATACTTACTGGGATTGATATTAAATAAACGATACCAAAAATTAATAGAGTTTCAAAAGTATAAAATAAAAGAGAAATAAATATTATTCCAGCAGCTAATAATAAAAATACTGTAGTTTTTGAGGAAATAGATATTTTTTTTAAAGAAAGAGTTGGAATTTTGCTTACTAACAATAGAGCTATCAAAACTGTTAAATAAGGTGTCAAAATTTTCACATTAAAACCAAAATTAAGATTTGTTAGTTCATAAATCAACGGCATTAAAATTAAAATACCTCCAGCAGGAGATGGAATTCCCTCAAAGAAATTGTTTTTCCATACTTGTTGATTGTCAATTTTGGTTAGATTGAATCTGGCTAGTCTAAGGACGCAACAAACAGAGTAAACCAAAGCTATCGCCCATCCAAGTTTACCGTATGTATTAAGATCCCAAAAGTATAATATTAAGACTGGAGCTATTCCAAAACTTACGAAATCTGTAAGTGAGTCCAATTCTTTTCCAAATTCAGAAGTTCCTTTAATAAGTCTTGCTACCCTTCCATCTAAAGCATCTAGAATAGCCGCGAGTAAAATAAGCGTAACCGCTAAACTAAAATTACCATCTATAGAAAACTTTATGGAGCTAATTCCAAGACAAACACCGCCCAAAGTAAGAATATTTGGTAATAAGTACCTTGTTTTTTTTGATGATACTAATTTAAATTTCTTATTATGTTCCATTATTCTGAAGCAATTAAACTTTCACCTGCGACAACATTTTGTCCTATTTTAGCTAATACTTTTTTATTTTTAAAATATAAATCCACCCTACTTCCAAATCTTATCATTCCTATTCTGTCACCCTGTTTTAATTCTTGACCTTGTTCAACATCGCAGACAATTCTTCTTGCAATTAAACCTGCTATCTGAACAATTATAATCTCTTCACCATTTTTACTTAGCTTAACTTTAAAATAATTTCTTTCGTTTTCTTCACTTGCTTTATCTAAAGAAGCGTTTAAAAACTTTCCTGGTTTATAATATATCTCCTCTACTTTGCCGGTAGACGGAACCCTGTTTACATGACAATTGAATACGTTCATAAAAATACTTACTTTTGTATATGTTGTATTTTCTAATCTTAATTCTTCTGGACCGGATCTCTCAGAAACATCTGTTATCAAGCCATCAGCAGGACTGACTAGATAAGCATCATTATCAATTGAGTATCTTTCTGGATCACGAAAAAAGTAATAAACCCATATAGTTATAATTATTAAAACTAGTCCTAAAGATTTAGAAAAGAATAAAACAACAAATGTTAATAGTATGGAAATAGCCAAAAATTTGTAGCCTTCTTTGTGGATCTTTGGAAAAATTGTATTAAACATAATTTTAAGTTTGCTAAATTTTTCTTAATATGTATAAAAATCTAAGTTTATCAATCAATATTTTATGGCAAAAATTAAAGTTAAAAATCCGGTAGTAGAGTTGGATGGTGACGAAATGACAAGAATTATATGGTCATTTATCAAAGATAAGCTAATTAAGCCTTATCTTGAAATAAATCTAAAATATTATGATTTAGGAATGGAGAATAGAGATAAATCAGATGACCAAATTACAGTAGATGCGGCAAATGCAATCAAACAGCACGGCGTTGGTGTTAAATGTGCAACAATCACTCCAGACGAAGCTCGTGTTAAAGAATTCAAATTGAAGAAAATGTGGAGATCTCCGAATGGAACTATCAGAAATATCTTAGGAGGTACGGTTTTTAGAGAACCTATCATTTGTAAAAATGTTCCCAAACTAGTTCCAGGATGGACAAAACCAATAGTAATCGGAAGACATGCCTTCGGTGACCAATATAGAGCCACAGACTTTCTTGTTCCAGGAGAGGGAAATTTAGAGGTCAAATGGACCTCGAAAGACGGAAAAGACAAAAAAGAATTCAAGGTTTTCAATTTTCCAGGATCTGGAACCGCGCTAACAATGTATAATTTAGATGAGTCTATTAAAAATTTTGCTAGAGCGTGTATGAATTACGGTTTAGGAAGAAAATGGCCCGTTTATCTATCGACTAAAAATACAATACTTAAAGCTTACGACGGAAGATTTAAAGATCTTTTTCAAGAAGTTTTTGAAAAAGAGTTTTTAGATAAGTTTAAAAAAGTAAACATCACCTACGAACATAGATTAATTGATGATATGGTAGCTTGTGCTATGAAATGGAATGGTGGGTATGTCTGGGCGTGTAAAAACTATGACGGAGACGTCCAATCAGACACTGTTGCTCAGGGATTTGGGTCTTTAGGATTGATGACCAGCGTGTTAATGACACCAGATGGTAAAACAGTAGAATCCGAAGCTGCTCATGGAACAGTAACGAGACATTATAGAATGCACCAAGAAGGAAAAGAAACTTCTACTAATCCTATAGCATCGATATTTGCATGGACAAGAGGTTTAGCTCATAGAGGAAAGCTTGATGGGAACAATGAATTGATTAAATTCTCGGCTAGTATTGAAGAAGTGTGTATTAAAACTGTTGAAAGTGGTTCGATGACTAAAGATTTGGCAATTTTGATAGATAAATCAAATAAATATCTTACGACAAATCAATTTTTAGAGGCTATTGATGGAAATTTGAAGAAAAAACTTAATTAATTTTCTTAGATATTTCTTTAAAAGCTTCTTCAATTTTACTTTTATCTACACCTCCTGCTTGAGCAAAATCTTTTCTACCTCCACCCCCTTTGCCACCTAAAATAATTGATGCAGCTTTTACTAAATCAACAGCATTATATTTTGAAGTTAAATTTTCAGAGACCCCTACAGCTAAACCAACCTTGTCTTCAAATATTGAAATACCCACTACTATTCCTGATTTGATTTCTTTTTTTCCCTGATCAATAATACCTCTTAACTCTTTTGGGGGAAAATCTTTTAAAACTTGTTCTCGAATTAATATATTGCCAATTTTTTTATCCTTGATTATATTTTTACTTTTATCCTGCTTGATGTAATCAATTCTTACCTTGTTGAGTTGTTTGTTTAAATTTTTTAAATTTTCAGGCAAATTTAGACTATTCTTATAATCTGGCTTAACATTTAAACTTTGTAATTCTTTTTTTATTGTTTCTATTTCATTTTTAAGATTGAACTCTTTCTGAAATTTATCCTTCTTTTGTGTTTTTTCATACTCTTCTAACTGTTTGTCTCTTAACGCCTCAACCCTCCTGACACCTGAAGCAATAGAAGACTGGTTAATAACTTTGAATTTTCCAACCTCTTTGGTATTTTTAACATGAGTACCTCCACACAATTCTGTTGAGAAAAAACCATTATTTTCCTTACCCATAAAAACTACTCTAACTTCTTCCCCATACTTTTCTCCAAATAATGCTAATGCACCCATACTAACTGCTTCTTTTGGTGTCATTATTCTTGTTTGAACGTCAGAGGATCCGGCTATAATTTCATTTACTATTTTATTTATCTTAATTATTTCATCTTTTTCAATAGGTTTATTGTGGCTAAAATCAAATCTTAGCCTCTCAGGTGAAACAAGAGATCCTTTTTGCGTAACATGCTTTCCTAAAGTTCTTCTTAATGACTCATGCAGCAAATGAGTAGCTGAATGATTAGCTCTAGAATTATTTCTTTTTAAAATGTCTATTTCTAAATTAACGTTTTGACCTATTGATATTGATCCATTTTCAATTTTCCCGTAATGCACAAATAAATCTCCCATTTTTTTTTGGGTATCATTTACTTTTATTTTGCAATCTGAGCTGAAAATATAACCTTGGTCACCCACTTGGCCGCCTGACTCTCCATAAAATGGAGTTTGATTTGTTATAAGTTCTATTTCTTCTCCAGCGCTTGCAGATTCAACGAATTTCCCTTTTCTTGAAATTTTAACAATTACACCCTCAGCTTTGTCAAATTCGTATCCTAAAAATTCCGTGGGATTAAGCTCTTCTCTTGCTTTGAACCACCTTTCCTCAACAGATTTATCTCCAGATCCTTTCCAATTGGCTCTTGCCAAGGCTTTACTTTTTTCCATCTCTTTATCGAAACCAATATTATCTACTTTAATATCTTTTCCTCTTAAAATGTCAGCGGTTAGATCCAATGGAAAACCATAAGTATCATATAATTTAAATGCCTCTGAACCTGGAAGAGTTTTATTCTGAACTTTGATTAAATTTTCATCTAGTATTTTCATACCACGTTCTAAAAGAGAGGAAAATTTTTCCTCCTCATTTTTTAGAGTTTCTACAATTAATTCTTTACCATTTATTAATTCAGGATAACTGTTCCTCATCTCATTTGATAGAACGTCAAAAAGTTTGTAAAAAACAGGGTCTTTGCTTCCTAAGGAGTGAGCGTGTCTCATTCCTCTCCTCATAATTCTTCTAAGAACATATCCTCGACCTTCGTTTGACGGTAATATTCCCTCAGCAATTAAAAAACTGCTAGCTCTTAAGTGGTCTGCAATTACTCTGTGGCTAGCAATAGTCTTATTATCAATTGGTGTTTTTGTGATCTCAGATGAGGCAGTCATAATTTTCCTAAAGTGATCTATTTTATAATTATCATATGTACCTTGGAGAACTGCTGTCATTCTTTCAAGGCCCATACCTGTGTCTACTGAAGGTTTTGGTAAGTCAATTCTTTCTTGTTTTGAAATTTGTTCAAATTGCATAAAGACAAGATTCCAAATTTCAATGAATCTGTCTCCGTCTTCATTAGGACTTCCAGGTGGTCCGCCTTTTAATTTATCGCCGTGATCGTAAAAAATTTCAGAGCATGGACCACAAGGCCCTGTATCTCCCATAGACCAAAAATTATCAGAAGTTGCTATTTTAATTATTTTGTTTTCACTTAAACCTGCTATTTTTTTCCAAAGATGAAATGCATCTTCATCTTTGTGAAAAACAGTAACTAATAACTTTTCTTTTGGTAATGCGAAATCTTTAGTTAATAAGTTCCACGCATAATGAATAGCTTGTTCTTTAAAATAATCCCCAAATGAGAAATTTCCTAACATTTCAAAGAAAGTGTGATGTCTTGGTGTGTAACCAACGTTCTCTAAATCATTATGTTTTCCACCAGCTCTCACACATTTCTGTGACGTAGTTGCTGTTTTATATGGTCTTTTTTCTAATCCAGTAAACACGTTTTTAAATTGGACCATACCTGAATTAGTAAACATTAATGTGGGATCATTGTTTGGAACTAAATTACTTGAGTCAACAATTTGATGATTGTTTTTTTTAAAATACTCTAAAAATTTTTTTCTTACATCTGTAAGCAAAATTTGGCTCATATTTAATTAAATACAGATATTTTTAGGCTTGTCTATAAAGAGATTAGTTAGTCTTCTTTTTATCGTTATCTACAACAACACATATTTCTGATTTTGTAAGAAATCTTTGTCCTGTGCCATTATCTAATGAGAACATTCCTCCAATTCCTTTAACTGCATCAATTGTAA
>MDSZ01146139.1_pt1 | contig 15747 bp, 16 predicted proteins | sample 811201 | NCBI WGS metagenome assembly MDSZ01 (sample SAMN05326647, study PRJNA326480) | marine metagenome | isolation source: seawater | place: Indian Ocean: North | collected 2010
ATGAGGTTGCGGTAGACCATGCTGGTCGGATTCAGAAACACTTCTCCCAGGGAAATCGTCGGAAACGGTCGCGGCAGGGCTCCTGCGGCCAGCACTCCTCGGGAAACTGCCTCCACAAGGTCCGGCATCGAACGGTGACAATTGTTGAAACCGGATGGCGTCATCGCGATGCCGACAATGGGTTTTTCGAGCATTTCGCCCGAAAGGCCCATGGACCTGGCGAAGGAGCGGCGCAGATAGGCGGCGAAGTCCTTGTCGCCATAATTGGTAAGACCGCCCCGAATCCCATTGCTTGCGCTCATCGTTCGGCCTCCTTGCGGCAACTCACTTCCAGCAGTCTTTCGAAAACCTTGACCATCGCTCCCTTGTCGAGCGCGCCATGCCCTTCCAGAAGCGCCTGTTGATAGGTTCCGGTTGCCGCTGCCAGAACCGGAGCCGGTATCCGGTGACGTGCGGAAATCTCCGCTCCACTGACCAGATCCTTGTAGGCGGCCTGCAGCGGGTATCCGGTATCGAACACACCTTCGAGGATCTGCGGCAGGAAGTATTCGGACGCATAGCTACGCCCCGTTCCACTATTGATCACACTGGCGGTGGTCGCGGGGTCAAGACCGAGTTTGCAGGCCATGGGCATGATCTCAGCAAGAGCTGCAGCGTTAATGTCGAAGAGAAGCTGGTTGACCAGTTTTGTCAGTTGGCCGCTACCGATGGCGCCCGTGTGCAGGATGTTGCTCGCCATGGCGGAAAGTGCCGGGCGAAGCGTCTCGACCAAACCGGCCTCTCCGCCGATCATCATGGTCAGCGTGCCGTCTTCAGCCCGCTTGCGCATACCGGAAACGGGTGCATCCAGGAACCGGATGCCCCGGACCTGGAGCGCTTGCGAAATACGCAAGGTCCGTTCGTATTCAATCGTAGATGTGTCGATGACGGTCGTGCCCGATGTCAGGGTCGACGCAATGCCCGTTTCAAGTTCGAGCAACATGTTTTCGACGACCTCGCCGTTGGGCAGGCACAGGATCAGGACGTCCACGTCGGCAAAGTCATTTTCCGAGGCGGCTTCCGCCGCTCCGGCGGCAACCGCGACGTCCAGGGCTTCGCGGCGTGTGTCAAAAGCCTTGACGGTATTGGTGCGCGCCAGGTTGCACGCCATCGGTGCGCCCATCTGGCCAAGTCCGACAAATCCAAATCGCATGGCAAACCTCTCTGTTGCTTTCAGGCGTGAAAGCTAACACCGGGTAAGACCAGTGCGACATTCTCAATCGCGATTGCCCCAATCGCGATCAGAGGCACCTTTTGTGTGGAGAGGCTTCTTTTTGTGCGTGGTGCAGGGGTGATTACTTCGGTCTAAAGGCGTCCTGTCGTGGCTTCCTATCGTGTGATCCGGTTTACGTCTGACGATGCGCAAAAATATTGAGACCCATCTTAGAGCCACTTGTCTTTGGTTTGTTCTGTGACTTCTAATGTAAATGCAAAAAGTGCTTAATTGCTGCCACAGTGCAGGGAGGTCAGCCCCGGGTCAGACTTGCTAGTCGTTGTTGCCAAGTCCGTCCGGGAGTGGATGGCGCGGAGTGTTGCAAGGTCCACTGTGCGGACGGAAGGTTCTGTTACGCATTTTCGTGGTTTCTGGCTCAATCATCAGGCGCGAAGCACACAAATGCATTTCTGGCAGGGCAGGAGTTGGCAAGTTGATCCCGTTCAAAGGTGCACATTTCCCGAAGGATGTGATCTTGCTCGCAGTGTTCTTCAATTCGATACTCGGTGTCTAATCGGGATGTCGAGGAGGTCATGGAGGAGCGCGGGATTCAGATAGACTACACGACACTAAGACGCTGGATTGTGAAATACGCCGCGCTGATCGCGGACGAGGCGCTTCGAAACAAGAAGACAACCAACCGCTCCTGGTGCATGGCGAACCTCTGAGTTATTGAGCGTCCGTTTTCCTCGGCAGTGAACTATGGCGCTGCAACAACGACAGGAGAGCGAGATGGAAAAGTGTTTTGCCGGTTTGGATGTGTCACAAGCGGAAACATCCATATGTTTCTGCGACTTAGCAGCCTGCTCTTGATTGCGGCGAGGAAAGTGACAGATCCTGATGTAATTTATCGCGGGCTGAGTCGGTACTCGGCATCTCTTCAATGTGTTGTCCTTGATACCGGCCTGATGGCGAACTGGCGAGCCTGCGATTGCCGCAGAGTTGGTTGGTTTTCTTGTCGCACTTCACATTCTGTTCATTGCGCCGTGGCGAATTGCTGCTTGTTTAGATTATAATCATAATCTAAAAGGGCTTGTGACACTGAGCGGAGTTAATCGCATGGATAAAAACCAATCGTGTGCGTCAAATTTGGGTGTACCGTTAGTTAGGCAGAATGAACCGACCAGGCAGTTTTTAGGAAAGTATCCTGGACAGAAAAGAGTGGGGGCTTTCGTTGTCGCCGCGCTTGCCTTGCTGACTGTAAATAAGGCAAGCGCAAGCGACTTGAAGAATTTCGAAAGGGGTGTCGTACACCACACTGTCTCTGCGTCGGGTGTCCAAATACACTATGCTGAAAAAGGAGAAGGCAACATAGTCCTTTTTCTGCACGGCTTTCCTGACCACTGGCTGACCTGGTGGCGTCAGATGGATGATCTTGCAGCGGATCACCGCGTTGCCGCAATGGATTTGCGCGGGTTCAACTTGAGCAGTCAGCCGACATCTCCAGACGCCTACGAAATCGACAAGCTGATCGCAGATGTCGAGGCAGTAATCGATGATCTAGGAGGCGCGCCGGTCACATTGATCGGTCATGATTGGGGCGGGTTCCTCGCCTGGCATGTCGCGATGCAACGCCCCGAGTTGATTTCACGGCTCGTGATCGTCAATATTCCACATCCTTGGGCCGTGGCGGAAGCTCTTGCGACAAATCCCGCGCAGGACGCGGCCAGTCAATATGTCGATTTTTTCCGGAGCCCGGCGGCGCCTGACACCATCAGTCGTGAGCAGATCAGCAACTGGATTTCGGATTCCGAATACCTGGAACGTCATAATTCGGCTATGGACCGGTCCGAGATGGATGCCATGCTCAACTACTATCGCACGCTCTACCCCAAACGTCCCTACCGTGCCTATGACACGAAGCCGATCAAAATCACGGCGCCCACGCTTGTTGTCTTTGGCGCGAAGGATCCGTTTCTGCTGGTGTCTGGGCTAAATGCTACTTGGGACTATGTCTCCGCCCCACTGACGATCACAGTTTGGCCTGACGCGGGTCATTTTGCCCAACATGACCAGCCCGCGCGGCTCAACGCTTTGTTGCGGGACTGGCTGTCTTCCAACTAAGTCCACGCCAAATACAAAAAGCGACTTCCTCAAATACGGTATTCACATGCTAGGCAAGAGAATTCTTATTACCGGCGCCACCGGCGTAACAGGTGGTTACGCCCTGCGGCAACTGGCTGCTGAAGGTTTCCATATCAGAGCGCTTGTTCGTACTAGGGATAGTCGCGCAAAGGCTCTTGAACAATTAGGTGCCGAAATCTGCACCGGTGACATTTCGGATTTTTCGGATGTCCGCAAAGCACTAACCGATATTGACAGGACATATTTCGTTTTCCCCATACGGAAGGGTCTGGTTTCCGCTACAGCACAATTTATCGAGGCGGCGCGGGAAGCAGGCGTTCAGTATATTGTCAACATGTCTCAGATTTCGGCGCGTCCGGATGCGACCAGTCGTGCCGCCCTAGCACATTGGTTGGCAGAGCGTGTTCTGGATCGTTCCGGAATAAACGTGACCCACCTGCGTCCGACATTCTTTGCTGAATGGTTGACTCGCACTGCCCCGATGCTGACACGCGGCGATACAATTTATTTGCCGTTTGGCGGTGGGAGCCACGCACCGGTAACGGGGTTTGATCAGGGAAGGGTCATCGCTGCCTTGCTTCGCGCACCCGAAGCGCACCTTGGCAAAACCTACACGCTAGTCGGTGCCGAAGAAATGACCCCCGAGATGATGGTGGCCCGGCAGGGGCACGCTATTGGACGTGAACTGAAATACCAGCAGATACCGGCAGCGGATTTCTGTGAGCTAATCAAGGACCAAATTCGTCAATTAAACAGTGAGCTCCCGATGGCAGAGTTGAATGAGCAACTTGATGAGATCGACTATTTGGCGCAACATTTGTTAGAGGTGAACAAAGACTACGCTGAAGGAAGGTTCGGGGGGACCAACAACACTATAGCCGATATCACCGGGGGCCCGGCGCAATCGCTTGAGGAGTTTTTACAGCAAAACATGGCGGTATTTCGGGCCTGGTAGCTCACATCGCGACCACTACTGCAAAGTTTTTTTCTGGCCTACTGAGTTTCGTGTCGTGACTGATCAATTGTCGGAGGAAGCTAGCCCGCAGCATTTTCGAGTGTTTCTGGTTAAACGGATTCTCGTGAGGGCAGAAAGAAGACGTGCGGCAGTGGTCACAGCCAAGAAATTCGGAACTTCCGCAACCGGATAACCGCATTCGTTAATTTGTGCCGTCGCGTCCCTATTGAAATTGTCACTGAAACCGTACGTGCCCACCTTGACCTCCTCGCCTCAAAATTTGGGAAGAAAATGTCTACAAGATGAGAGGCTATTCATTGGGCATAAATTGACGCGTGATAAGAGCCAGAAAAATCGTTTACGGTTTTCGTTGACGTTTATCGAATTCCTTGACGCCACGATTGGCCTCCAAAATGCGTTCAGCTAAACCTGAATCCGATACGGCTCTTGCCAGAGACAAAGCTCCAACGAGCCGGCAAAGTTCGCGGATTTCCGAGTTTTTGTCGCAAGAGGTATCTCCACGTGGCCCGGTATCAGCAATCAACTCCAAAATCGTCCTAATACCTTCGTCAAATGCGCGACGCACAGGTTCGTCGTGGCGGGGTGCTTCGGACGCCAAAGTTGCCAATGTGCAGCCCAAACCTCTGTGGTTCAGATGCGGTTCGGAAAGATACCATTGCTCAGCTGCCTTCAAGGCATCTCCCCCAGCGTTTTCGAGCGCTTTCCGCCAAGCCGTAGCGTTGTCGGCAAAGGCTTGCGCGGTCGCTTCAGCAATCAGCGCTTCCTTGCTTTCGAACTGTTTGTAGAAGGCACCATTGGTCAATCCCGACGCTTTCATCAATCCGGCAATACCGATGCCGTCATAGCCAAACTCGCGGAACATTTCACTCGCGGTATTTACCACTCGCTCCCGGTTTTTAGCAGCTTCTTGCCGACTCATCCGCATGATTAGGTCCTTTATGAATACGCCCGTAAAATTATAGTCATAATCCAAGTGGTGACAACTACGATTAAGATCGTACTCTAATCAAAATTCAGGAGTGCGCTGATGCCCGTCAAAGAAAACGATCCCGGGTCAATAGTAGCCGCACGTTGCACCCCTTTGGGGGCCTTCATGGGCGCATTCGCCGAAACTCCGGCCACTGAATTGGGGGCGGCGGCAATCCACGCAACGCTTTCCGATGCGGCCCTTGAAGGCGCAGATGTGTCCGAAGTGTTGATGGGGTGCGTCTTGCCGGCCGGTTTGGGGCAAGCACCGGCACGGCAATCGGCAAACGGCGCAGGATTAGCCGATTCCGTAGGTGCTACGACGATCAACAAAGTTTGTGGTTCGGGGATGAAAGCGGTAATGATAGGGGCCGACTTAATTCGTGCCGGAAGCGCCGGAATCGTCGTAGCAGGCGGGATGGAGTCGATGTTGCGCGCGCCGTTCTTACTTCAGGAAATGCGTAGTGGGCGCAAGGCAGGCAGCGCCGAAATCCTAGATCATATGATGAAAGACGGCCTGGAAGACGCCTATGAACGAGGTCGTCCAATGGGGGCCTTTGGAGAGGCTGCGGCGAAAAAAAACAACTTCTCCCGTGCCGACCAGGACGCATATTCCGTTGAGACACTCGAACGCGCCCGTGCTGCGGTTGCTTCCGACGCATTCGACGCCGAATGCGTTCCGGTTACGGTGAAGACAAAAAAGGAGGAATTGTCTGTGTCGCGCGACGAGCGCCCGGAACAGATCAACCCTGCTAAAATTCCCCACCCGCGTTTAGCATTCGGTACGGATGGAACGATAACTGCCGCAAGTTCCTCAGCCAATGCCGACGGGGCTGCTGCTCTGGTTCTGGCTGGTGCCCGTGAAGCCAATCATCGAAACCTGCCGGTCATCGCTCGTATTCTCGGACATGCCAGTCATTCGCAGGCTCCTGTCTGGTTCACCACTTCGCCTATACCTGCAATTCGCAAGTTGCTGACAAAAGTCGGTTGGAAACCTGAGGAGGTAGATCTGTTTGAGGTCAACGAAGCCTTTGCGGTGGTTGCAATGGCTGCCGCACAAGAAATCGGCATCCCGCGCGAGAAGCTAAACTCAAAGGCGGGGCTTGTGTGTTAGGTCATCCGATCGGCGCAACCGGCGCACGCATCATCGTCACACTTGTTCACGCCCTTCGGGCGAACGGAGGCAAGCGTGGTGTGGCCAGCCTGTGCATTTGGCGGTGGTGAAGCAACAGCAGTCGCGGTGGAACTGGTGGATTGAGTATGCGCGAATTTCAAAAAGGTCGACCCAACGCAGATCCTAAAGTTACGCGGAGCCATTGATTGCAGCTTCGGGGCATCTGCACGTTCGTACGATAATGTAATCGATCAATTAAAATAGAAGAAACGTGAAAATAAGATATTTCACGAACTAGGATTGATTGGTCATCCTTTCTTGTAGAAGTGATGCAAAATTCATTGCGCGTTTACCTGAGTGAAGACGTAATAAGGGCGATGACATGAAAGCTTTCGTTTTATTGAATTTTATGTTTGCGGACAAAAGCTATCGATCATACGAAAATGTTCGCAATTACTATTATCTGAGGCGTCTGTTCTCCATTTCCCGGAAAGCCGATCTGGATGTGTGAGGTTCCAACAGGTGACTGTAACGACTATGAAATCTGTTGGCTAATTGCAGAAATCATTCAGTCCCTGGTTTAAAGCGTATTCATAAGCAGCCTCTAAGCCGACTTCGAACAAACTTACCGGGAAGGATAGGGAAATTGCCCCAAAAGGCAGAGGTATTTTCCTTTGTTTGCAATTGCTGCGGCAAAGAGCACGTCGGCATCCCCGCCTATGGGTATGACATGCCGGTGGACTACTTTGATATCCCGGTGATGGATCGTGGCAAGCGCGCTGTTCTCGGAACGGACACCTGTGTCATCGACAGGGAGAGATATTATATTAAGGGAATTCTTGACATTCCCATTGTCGGTTACGACGAACCCATTACATGGGGACTTTGGGCGAAGGTCACCGAGGCCGACTACGCGCAATACCGCAAATTGTTGGGATTGGATGGGAGTGCCTTCCAGGCGACAGGAAAAATCGATGTGACTATGCCAGGATACAATGAACTCGACAAAGCTGGTCAAACCTATGCGCTGCGATGTGATCTCGTTGGGCAGCCCGTGGGGCTGAGACCGCGTATTCTGCTCCATCCAGTCTCGCATCGGCTGTTCGTAGATTGCAGTCAGGGGGTTTCGCCTGAACGAGCATCTGAACTAATTGCCCTTATGCCGCACTAGATGTTGTTTCTGATCAAGTCGGAATGGTGAGGGGCCAAATCGGCATATTGTATTTCCGGCCAAGACTGATCACGAGGTCCAATCTCGCCACGCGATTTTGCCCATGTCAATTGGATCCGCGTCGAACCAGTTCCTGCCAGAAGGCTCCGCAGTCCTGCCAAATTATTGTTGGGATGTGCCTAATTCTGATGAAACGACTGGAGAGATCGAGGCAGGTTCTTCCAATAGTCGTGGTAGTGTTTTCTGGGCAGAGTACTGCAATTGAAGTTACGCGCTTTTCGGGCGGGACCGCGGCGTAAGTAGGCCAGGTGACCGCCGGTTTGTATGACGGTCACCTGAGACAAATACTTCCTTCATTGTATTGAATATGGTGCGTGTGGAATTTTCACGTTCAAATTCTTGTCGTGCTGGATAAACAATCGCGCGCCTGTCGCGGCAATCAGCCCGTCGATCATACGCATACTGCTTAACGTCTGTTCCCGGTCAAAATTAAAGCCTGGAACACGCTGGTGTTCGTGGTTCGACTCGAAATGCCAGAGATCGCCCGACAAGACCACTGGTCCACTTTTCAAATTGACCCAGAGGACCTGATGCCCGGGCGTGTGCCCCGGTGCCGGAATTATTATCACAGAACGATCGCCAAACACGTCGTGATACCCGGTGAGTTTCTCGGCTTTGGCAGGATCCAGCTGGTCATAGGTTTTAGCGTTGAAATTAAACTCGGCTGCATGTGTGCCAAATGCGGCGTCGTACTCCGCCTGTTGAATGAACCATGTTGCGTTCGAGAAAATATTTGCGTTGCCGGCATGATCCGCATGCATGTGAGACATCGCCAGAAAGTCGACATTGCCTGGATCCACACCGAAGGAGCGTAGCTGTTCGGGGAAAGGTTGCTCGACAGTTAGATTTATTTTTCCATCTGCGATCTGAAGCCCCTCTTCAATATTTGCAACTGCCGCCGGAATGCCCGTATCCCACACCATCAGTCCCTTGGAATGACGGATAAGATAGCAACTGGCCACCATCTCGTGCGCAACGCCAACGTCCACGCCTGGTGACCAGAAAGACCGGTCGACTCCAGTGATTTGTCCGCATTCAAACACAGTCAAGTTCTCCACCGTGCCTTGCTCATTCTGTGCGGCATGAGGCGCGTCGGTCGTCAATGCAACGCCTGCGACGACGAGCATCGGCATGCTCAGGCACCACTTCATATTTAGGAAGTTACTGTTCACTGTTATCTCCAGATATCGCTGAAAATTCGGTCGGGTGTGACAGAGAACCAATAACTTTTCGCCAGCGTTCACGGGGGTAAACTAAAGGGCGAGTTTCGTAACGTCTGCGTCACCTCTACCGACCTCTCTGAAACGTATCGTGGGTGTCGAAGCCTCTCCGCTCTCCAGTCAGGCCACCTGAAGTCCAGAGACCAGCTTCGTGTCACTTACCGTTGGAATGGCCCACGAATTTCTCCAGAACGCGAGGCAGCGGGCAACGGTTTTCGGGTTACATTTCACTGGTTCCAGCAGTTTTAAGTCAAAGCATCACCTGCTTATCAAGCCAATGTGAAGTTTGCAGATCTGTTAATTAATAGACCGGTCGACTATTTTCAAAATCGAATGCCGCGCTGTGATCAGCAGACTGCGGGAAATTCAGACTGAGGAAAGCGAAATCGTACATGGGACAACTTGAAGGAAAGGTTGCATTGGTAACAGGCGGGAACAGCGGTATGGGACTTGCAATGGCACAGGAATTTGCCCGGCAAGGCGCGCGCGTTGTGATCTTCGGCCGCGACCTGGAGTCGCTTCGGCGAGCTGAAGAGACGATCGCCGGCGAATGTCTGTCGGTGGCCGGAGATGTACGCTCACTCGATGCCTTGGCGCGCCTCGCCAAGGACGTGCAGGACCGCTTCGGGTCCATTGACATTCTCGTGGCCAATGCCGGCGGAGCGACGATCGAACCGTTTCATGAAGTTACCGAGGAAACGTTCGACTACCAAAGCGACGTGAATTTCAAAGGTGTATTTTTCACGATCCAATACCTGTTGCCGAAGATGAACGACGCCGGTGCCATCATCATCGTTTCCTCCAGCGCCAACAGCCGGGCAGTGCCGGGGATGAGCGTTTACGGAGCCGCGAAATCCGCCGTTCGCTCTCTCGCGCGTACGTTAACCCTGGAACTGGCGGATAGAAAGATCCGGGTCAACGTTCTGACACCTGGACCGGTCGCCACCGCTGCCTACGAACGCACTGGGCTCTCGGAGGAAGAGATTGCCGCCTTTCAAAGCCGTCAAAGCGAGCAAATTCCTCTCGCTCGGATTGGAGATCCTCAGGAAATGGCACAGGCGGCGCTGTTTCTTGCCTCTTCCGCCTCCTCATTCGTCGCGGGTGCCGAACTCGTTGCCGACGGCGGCATGACGCAGGTTTGAAATGGCATTCTCAAGACCTGCAAGGGGGAATTGATTTAATGGCACGGACACGAAACGAAGGCACATACTTGGCAGCACGAGACAAGCTGCTGGACGTTGCGCAAAACCTTTTTCGGGAAAGAAGTTATGGTGCAGTCGGTCTCAAGGACATTCTAGAAGAAAGTTCAGTGCCCAAGGGATCATTTTACCACTATTTCGACAGCAAAGAGAGTTTCGGGATTGCCGTCGCCCAGCATTATCACGAAAGAGAACTCGAAAAGGCACGCGCGTTCTTAACCGATCCCTCGCTTGCGCCCGTGGATCGCCTACGCGCGTTTTTTGAGGGGGCACGCGCGGAAATGAAGCAGCGCGAGTTCGCGCATGGTTGTCTCATGTGCAACCTGACAACCGAACTCGCCGACGAACGCCCCGAGTTTCAAGAGGAATTGGCCAGTCATTGGAGGGCAATGGTCGAGACAGTCGCGGATTGTCTGCGCGATTCCGACCTTGATCAGATCGGCCTGGCGCATCTCACGCCCGAGCAGGCGGCCGACTGGTTGATGAATTCGTGGAGTGGTGCGCTGACCCGGATGAAGGCAAGCCGTTCCGACGAACCCCTGGCGCTATTCATGCGCACCATCTTTAAGTCTTGAAGGAAAAAACATGTCAACATCCAAAACAGTTCTGATTACAGGTGCGAGCCGAGGTATCGGTCTCTTGACTGCTAGAGAATTGGCTCGCCGTGGCCACCGGGTCTATGCGGGTCTTCGCGATATGGCAGGCCGCAACAAAGACGTCGCAAGCGAGCTTGTTCAATTCTCTGCAGCCCTCGATCACCAAATCGTACCTGTCGAGCTCGATGTGACCGACGACTCCACGGTCGTTTCCGCTGTTGCGCGGATCGAACAGGAAGCGCCGCTGGACGTTTTGGTCAACAATGCCGGTATCATGCCCGTCGGTCTGACTGAGGGGTTCACTCTGGATCAGGCAAAAGAACTCTTTGACGTCAATTTCTATGGCATCATTCGCATGAACCGCGCGATCCTTCCGGCAATGCGGTCGCGCAAGTCAGGATTGGTAATAAACCTCAGTTCTGCAGCTGGTCGCTTCGGGATGCCATTCTTCGGGTTGTATTGCGCATCGAAATGGGCCGTGGAGGCTTATGCCGAAGCACTTCATTATGAACTCGAATCCTTTGGCGTTGAATCGATTTTGGTCGAGCCAAGCGGGCACGGCACCGATCTTGTGGTTACCGCGCCATCACCATCTGACGAAATTTGCGTTAGCCAATATGGTGACCTTTCCAACGGACGTGACCGCCTTCTTGGTATGTTCAAGGGGATGTTTGATCAGGAGGATGGCAGTACCGATGCGGGCAACATTGCGACACGGATCGCCGAACTCATTGAAATGTCGGCCCCGCGCCCGGTCCGCACACAGGTGGGGCACGATATGGGTGTGACCGCTGTCAACGAAGCAGTTGCACCTATTCAAGTTGCGCTGGTTAACAGCCTAAAGCCCGTATACATGGGAGAAACGGTCAATGCCTGACCCTGGAAGCTATCCGCTTTTGCTGCTTCTGAAACCTTGGTGAAGAGATGGTCTCGCAATTGTTTGTTCAAGCAACAAGCACAACAGGCTCGGTTTTAGATGGATCAAATGCAATGTATGGAATTACCACTGCGGAAGCGATGTGATCCAGCACGTGATTGACGCTCACGTGCCAAGAGAGCAGGTTTCGGGCTTAGAGTTCGATGCTTACGTGGGCTACGCCAAGAAAGACACTGACAGGGAGGAATGCCGACGAACTCCTATTGGCGTCCGTGTGCAATGAACCTTCTAGTTTTTTCCTATGAAGCTCCTGACTGAGATAGGTGATCGCCAATCAGTCTCGCGGTTCGGCAGGCTCCACTCTGCCGGACCGCCCCCTTTGGATCTCAGCGAATGACTATTCCAACCGTCCCAAATCTTTGTAATCAGGCAACTTGGCAAGTTTGGAGGTATCTTATGAAGTCACCAACCAATCGAGAGCGAACGGAAATTTGCGCGATGGAGCGAAATACCGGCAGTCAAATGAATATCTGCTGCTTGATAGTCTTTTTCATTTTTCTTGCGGTGTCTTCATCTCCTACATCCGCCCAAGTTGAAATGCTCAAACCGATCGAACTGCCTTCCTGGTTCCAGTATCCAAATGGGATTGCTCAAACGCCTGATGGAGCACTTCTCATTGGTTCGGTCGTCAGTGGACAAATCCTCAAAATCGATAGTGACGGCAAAAAGCGCTTTGCTATAGATGACCCATCGGTCTTCGCAGGTACTACTTTGAAATATGACCGTGGATCAGGTCGGCTGTGGGGCGCTTCGCCAGATTTTCTCGGAGTAGAGCAGCCAGACGGAAGCAACAAGCGGCGCGCGCATCGCATTTTCGCACGCGACGTCGAAACAGGCGCAGTCGATATTGTGATGCTCGTGCCTGACGGAGGCTTTGCCAATGATATCGCAGTGGGTGAAAACGGCTCGCTCTTCATAACAGACACAAGCATTCCGCGCATCCTGACGCTACCACCTGATGCAAACCGGCTGTCTGTTCTCATTGCCGATAACCAACTTGCATCGAATGGCAGCGGCATCAATGGCATCGGTGCGGCCGGGATTGCCGTGGCCGGGGACGGCCACACTCTTCTTGTGGGAGTACTGGGTTCTGGGACCATCTTTGCAGTTGAAAGCACTGAAGCGGGTCATTCGCGTTTACGCCGTCTCGAACTCCAACGCCCCATTGAAAACCCTGATGGCTTTGTTGTCGCAAGTAACGGAGATCTCCTGTTGGTCGAAAGCGGTATTGTGAGCGGAAATGGCAAGCTGACTCGTATCGTCGATCCTCTGTCTAGAGGTCCCCGTCCAGTTGAAACACTGGCCGAAAATCTTGATGTTCCAGTCAACCTGATGATCGATATGGCCGACCCGTCGCTTATATACGTAACCGAATCGGGCCTTGGTCACCGCTTTACAGAGAGCCGACGTTCCGATGTCCCGCCGGAGAGATTTTATGTGAGACGCTATAGGATAAAGTAAGGCGGACAGCACTAATTTTTCTTGGTTGCCTTCCGTTTTTTACATTAGACGATCGAGCGAAAATTTTGGCGTGGTAGTATAAATTATAGGGGCGCGAAATAATACTGTGTGCAGGAATTTTTCTGCTCTGATCCTCGAAAACTGGTTCGTTTTTGACTGAGGGTATTCGGTTGGGGGAGGGCCTTCCCCTTGACCGGCACTGCGTTGCCAGCGCACCCCTTCTGCGGGGAGACCCCGCAACGCACCCTGAGAGTAAGAGTGCGGGCGCGGTTTGCCGTGACGGGTTGAGGGCTGGAGAAGAGGTTTCCGGCGCCCGTCGCGGAGAACCGCGATGTCCAGATATGATCGTACCCCACGCACCAACACGGCGAGGGCGAACCTTTACGACGAAATCACCACCAAGATCATCGCCGAGCTGGAAGCGGGCCGCGTGCCCTGGGTGCAGCCCTGGGGCACGTCCGCTGCGAAAGCTCCGCTCAGCTTGCCGAAGAATGCCAGCACGGGTCGAAGCTACAGCGGCATCAACATCCTGCTTCTCTGGGGCGCCGTGGTGCAGCACGGCTTCCCTGATCAGGGATGGCTCACGTTCCGGCAGGCTCTTTCCCTTGGCGGGAATGTGCGCAAGGGTGAACGCGGCACCACCGTCGTCTATGCCGACCGCTTCGTTTCCGAGGACGAGAAGAAGCGTGTCCGCGAGACCGGCGAGGAGGCGCAGGCCATCTCGTTCCTCAAAAGGTTCACCGTGTTCAACACGGCGCAATGCGAGGGGCTGCCCGACGATATTGCCGTCACCATCCCCCCCTCGCCATCAGGCCTGATCGAGCCGAAGGTCGAGACGCTCATCAGGGCGACCGGCATCGATTTTCGTATCGGCGGCGACAAGGCTTTCTACGTTCCGGCCCAGGACTATGTGGTCGTGCCGCCGCCACAGGCTTACTTCGAGCCGATCAACTGGCACAGAACCGCCCTGCACGAAATCGGTCACGCCAGTGGGCATCACAGCCGGCTCAATCGCGATCTTTCCGGATCTTTCGGCTCGAAGAAATACGCCTTCGAGGAACTGATCGCCGAACAGATTTCGGCTTTCTGCTGCGCGTCGCTCGGCATCGTCCCGACCGTGCGCCATGCAGATTACATCGGCTCGTGGCTTGACGTCATGCGCGAGGATTCCCGCGCCATCGTCCGTGCCGCCTCGCTGGCCAGCAAGGCGGCGGATTGGATCCTGTCTTTCCTTCCGGATGCCGATTACCCCGTCGTCGATGTCAGTGCCATTGACAGGAGGGCGGCATGATTCTCCTGACCCCCGAATTGCGCGAACACCTGCTTGCCAACGGCCGTGAGCGCGGCGTCGACCACGTACCGGTCGTCAAATTCTTCAATCCGTTTGGCCAGGGCGTCTGGCTCGCGACAGAACTCGATCCTGACAGCGACATTCTGTTCGGCCTTGCCGATCTTGGATATCCGGAACTTGGCAGCTTTTCACTCGAAGAACTCGCGTCCATCCGCCTCCCGTTCGGAATGGGCATCGAGCGTGACATCCTGTTTCAGACGGATGTAGCGGTTTCGGTGTGGGCGGAAGCGGCCCGGCAAGCCGGCAGTATCCGCGCAGCCGAGCGCGTGCTTTGTACCCGGCGTCGAAGCGATGATGCGCACAACAGCAATTCCGTCGATACGCAAAACCGGAAAGCCTGAATTCCGGCTGCCCTGCCTTGCGGGTTTGCGCCGCTCTCTTAGAGGAAGAGGGCGGCGCGGTTTCTCGTGACGGGTGAAAAGCACTGGCAAGGGGCCTGCTGCCCGTCGGGAGACCAGAACATGACCCGGCACCAGAAGACATTCGCCCTGGAAACGCAGTCCGCACCGCTCTCGGCTGAGGAGCAGGTCGTCATTTATGAAGCGCGTCAGATCCTGCTGCGCCACCTCAACCAGAACCCGGTCCTGTCCTCCTGGCAGGCCGTGCTGGACTATTGCGCGCTCACCATTCGTGGTGAGGTGGAGCGGTTTCATGTGCTTTATTTGGACAAGAAGAACCGGCTTATCTCGGATGAATGCCTGGCGACCGGGACCGTCGATCACGTGCCGGTCTATCCAAGGGAAGTCCTGAAGTGTGGCCTCGAGCTCAATGCGACCGCGCTGATCCTCGTCCACAATCATCCGTCAGGCGATCCTGAGCCCTCGCGCGCCGACATCACGATGACGAAGGAAATCAACAAGGGCTGCAAGGTTCTGGGCCTCACGCTGCACGACCATATCATCGTCGGCATCGGCCGGGAGGTCAGTCTGCGCGCCCGCGGCGAAATCTGATGGATTGGCGGATGGGCTGGTTGACCTCGGCCGCATTCGTCCGTCATTCGCGAAGCAGTGGTTTCTAATCGCAGGGGGGCAGACCGCGCTCTACGAGAGTGAGAGGAGGGGTGGGGTTTTCACGACGGGTTGAATGTTGAGAGAGAGGCTCTCGGCGCCCGTCGCGGAGATAGTCCTGATGGCCACTGCCAACCAGAAACTCACCCTGTCGCCCTCGCGCGACATTCCCTTCAACAAGCTCGTTCTCAGTCAGTCCAACGTCCGGCGCATCAAGGCCGGCGTTTCTGTCGAGGAACTGGCCGAGGACATCGCCCGCCGCGGCACACTCCTCCAGAGTCTCAATGTCCGCCCGGTGCTCGATGAGAGCGGCAACGAGACCGGCATGTTCGAGGTGCCGGCCGGCGGCCGC